>JACCEA010205295.1_pt1 | contig 26487 bp, 25 predicted proteins | sample 7449851 | NCBI WGS metagenome assembly JACCEA01 (sample SAMN15323453, study PRJNA562643) | freshwater metagenome | isolation source: river surface water | place: USA:Blue River Watershed | collected 2017-08-18
CACTCATTTTTAAAATAATCTTAAGATATTAGCAAGGATTATAAATCCTTACCAATATCGTTTCTAAAATACATCTTATCAAATTGTAGTTTTGCTATACTTTGATAAGATTTTTTTATGGCTTCTTCAAAGTCATTTCCATACGAAGTTACCGCAATTACACGACCTCCATTAGTCACAACTTTTCCGTTTTCTAATTTTGTACCCGCATGAAACGGAATAGAATCCGTGATGTTTTCTAAACCGAAAATTTCTTTTCCTTTTTCATAATTCTCAGGATATCCTCCTGAAACTACCATGATAGTTGTAGCCGCTCTTTCATCTATTTCCAAAGTAATTTTATCTAATTCTTGATTCCCGATGGCTTCAAAAATTTCAACTAAATCACTTTTTAATCTTGGCATTACTACTTCCGTTTCTGGGTCACCCATACGAACGTTATATTCGATAACCATGGGTTCACCTTTCACGTTGATTAATCCAATGAAAACAAATCCTTTGTATTCGATGCCGTCTTTTTGTAAACCTGCGATGGTTGGTTTTACAATTCGAGTTTCGATTTTTTCTAATAAAACAGCATCGGCAAATGGAACTGGAGATACCGCGCCCATTCCGCCTGTATTTAATCCTGTATCGCCTTCTCCGATTCGTTTATAATCTTTTGCTGTTGGTAATACTTTATATGATTTTCCGTCGGTTAAAACGAAACAACTTAATTCAATTCCATCTAAAAACTCTTCAATAACTACTTTTGAACTTGCTTGTCCAAATTTAGCACCAACTAACATATTTCTTAATTCAGCTTTTGCTTCTTCTAAATCAGATAAGATTAAAACCCCTTTTCCAGCGGCTAATCCGTCTGCTTTTAAAACGTAGGGCGCTTCTAAAGTTTCTAAAAATTGACGACCTTGCTCTACGGTTTCTTCAGTGAAACTTTCGTAACGAGCGGTTGGAATGTTGTGTTTTACTAAAAATTCTTTAGCAAATTCTTTACTTCCTTCTAATTGTGCACCCACTTTTGAAGGTCCAATAACTGGAATATGATTGATTTCTGCATCGTTTTTGAAGAAATCATAAATTCCTAACACCAATGGATCTTCTGGTCCAACCACTACCATTGCTACTTTTTCTTGTAAAACGAAAGTTTTCACCGCTTCAAAATCATTTGGGTTTACATCCACATTTTTTGCTATCGATGCTGTTCCTGCATTTCCAGGCGCAACAAAAAGAGAAGTGCATTTTGAAGATTGAAGCATTTTCCAAGCCAGTGCGTGTTCGCGACCGCCAGAACCAAGTAGTAAAATAGTCATTTTTGTGTTGTTATGTTGTTTGGCAAAAGTACTATTTCTTAAGAAGAAAGAAAAAAGAAAAAAGAAGAAAGATTATTTTCAGATTTATTACTTTTGAATAAATTCCAACGAATGTTCAACTTGTTTCATCTTTCTTTAAAATTAAGCGGTTTTCCAATTGCGAAAGCTCAAGCTGATTTTGAGAAAATTCTACAAATTTCGGAAGCAGATTATCCCGATTATCTCGAAGCTAAAAAGCGAGAAATTGTAGAATTTCATTTAAAAAATAATGCTTTTTATCAAAATTTAGTTGGAAAAGACTTCTTTAAAAACTGGAATGATTTACCCGTTCTGACCAAAAAAGATTTACAAAAACCTTTAAAAGACCGACTTTCAAAAGGTTATTCAGAAAAATCTGTTTTCGTTAATAAAACATCGGGTTCGAGTGGCGATCCATTTGTTTTTGCCAAGGACAAAGAAGCACATGCGATGACTTGGGCTTCGATTATTCATCGTTTTGGTTGGTATGGCGTTGATTTTAATTCGTCGTATCAAGCAAGATTTTATGGGATTCCGTTGGATTTAATTGGGTACAGGAAAGAACGTTTAAAAGATTTTTTAAGTAAACGATATCGTTTTCCGATTTTTGATTTATCGGATGCAATTTTAGATGGTGTTTTGGAACATTTTAAGACGAAAAAGTTTGATTACATCAATGGTTATACGAGTTCGATTGTGCTTTTTGGAAAATATTTACAAGCACGAAATATTATTTTAACTGATGTATGTCCGTCGTTGAAAGTTTGCATGGTGACTTCGGAAATGTTGTTTGAGGATGATAAAATCTTACTGGAAAAACATTTAGGAATTCCAGTGGTTAATGAATATGGTGCTTCGGAATTGGATTTAATTGCGTTTCAAAATCCAAATGATGAATGGCAAGTGAATTCGGAAACCTTATTTGTGGAAATTTTGGATGAAAATAATCAACCGGTTCCATATGGAAAAGAAGGAAAAGTGGTGATTACTTCGTTATACAATAAAGCGCATCCATTTATTCGTTATGAAATTGGTGATGTTGGGATTTTGGATGAAAAAAGTACCTTGAAAAAACCAAATCTAAAAAAATTAATCGGAAGAACTAGCGATGTAGCAATTTTGCCTAGTGGAAAAAAATCGCCAGGATTAACGTTTTACTACGTAACCAAGAGTATTATTGAAGACGATGGAAATGTAAAAGAATTCATCGTTCGTCAAACAAAATTGGATAGTTTTGAAATTGATTATGTGAGTTCGGTAGAATTGACTTCGAAACAAATTCAAGAAATTGAAAAAGCAATTGCAAAATATTTAGAACCCGGATTGCGTTTTACTTATAACCGAAAAGAAGTTTTAGAACGAACGAAACGAGGAAAATTGAAGCAGTTTCAATCGATGATTTGAATCGGTTACACAGAGTTTCGCTAAGTTAAACACAAAGTTTCACAAAGTATTTTTGACTATTAAACCAAAATTTGAGAATCTGCGATAAAACTTTGTGTTCTTTGAGCCTTCCTTGTGTTCTTTGTGGTAAAAACAGGAATTAACTCCTATACTTCATAAAACCGCGATACATCCAATGCAACATATAATAGCTGGATTCGAAAACATTCAATTTTTCAACTTCTCTATAAAATTGCCATTGGTATTTAATTAAATCCGATTTTTTTCTGGAAAGTGAATTTTCTCTGATTCTATAAATCGCTTGCGTTTTTTGGATTCCATGTGCGAATGGAATTACTTTTAAATAATTCAACCACAATCCCATATCTTGACGTTTTCGGATGAGTGGCATGTACTTTTTGCCTAACTTTTTAATATCAACAAAAGCCGTCAAACAACTTATAGAATTGGATTTTAAAATGTCAGAATACGAAACTTTATTGGGAACAATAAAATCAGAATAGACAAATTCTAATTGTTCATTGGCTCTTTTGTAAGACGAAAACACGAATGGAATTCCGGTTTCTTGAATGGTTTTGATATTGTTTTCGATGAATGTTGGAAACCAAATGTCATCGGCATCAATAAACGTCATATAATCTCCAGATGCTTTTTCAATTCCAGTATTTCGAGCTACTGCTGGTCCTGAATTTTGACTTAACTTATGAAATTGAATGCGATTATCCTTTTGGATTATGGATAAAACAACATTTTCTGTTTCATCAGACGAACCATCATCTACAATAATCATTTCCCAATTTTGGTAGGTTTGATTTTGCACTGATTGAATGGTTTCAGCAATAAATTTTGCAGAATTGTAAGATGGTGTAATTATAGAAACTAAAGCAGTCATTAGTAAGCTTTTTTCTCTCCTTTAATTGCATTAATTACAGTAGCAAAAATTATCTTAATATCGAGTAACAATGACCAATTTTCAAGATAAAAAATATCATATTTCACCCTGTTAATAATATCTTTTTCTGTTTCTACTTCCCCTCTAAAACCATTGGTTTGAGCCAAGCCGGTTATTCCTGGTTTTATGAAATGTCGCACCATGAATTTGTCTACGCTTTTAGCATACATTTCGGTGTGGCTTACCATGTGAGGTCTTGGCCCTACAACCGACATATCGCCTATTAATACGTTGAAAAATTGAGGTAGTTCATCTATACTGGTCTTTCTAATTAATTTTCCAATTCTGGTAATTCTAGGATCATTTTTTTGAACTTGTTCTAAATCTGCAATAGGATTCAAATACATAGATCGAAATTTATAACAATAAAACTCTTCATAATTTAATCCATTTCTTTTTTGTTTAAAAAAAACAGGGCCTTTTGATTCCATTTTAATTAACAAAGCAATTATTGGGGTCAACCAAGACAAAATAAATATTATGATAGATAAAGAAAAAAGAACGTCAAAAAAACGTTTTAATCGCTTATTTACTTCTTTGTCTAAAGGTATTGTTCTTAAAGAAATTATAGGTATATAATCATAATATTCTACCGCTAAATTTCTTAAAAAAGTATTTTTATTATCAGGAAGAAATTTTACCGTCTTTAAATTATTGTCGGCAAAGAAAATTAAATCATTAATCTCTTTATTAGAAAGGGTGTTAATTGATGCGTATATTTCATCAATTCTATTTTCTATTACATATTGATTGCTATTAATTAACTCTGTTTTTTTATTTTCTTTTAAATCAAATATATAGCATAAATTATAGCCATAATCAGGATTGTTTGTGAAAAAATCTTTTAATTCATCAACGCTTTTTCCATGACCAATTATTATAACATTTCTATAATTGCCACCATATAAAAGCCTATATTTTTTTAACAAAATAAAAATAGAAAATTTAACTAGACCCACTAATGAGAAGGAACAAAAAATATAATAACCTACTTCATCAGTGGTTACATATTTGTATTTGTAACCCACATAAGCAAATGTAATTAAGCTTATGAAGAAAAATTGCTTTAAGAGTTTACCAAAAATCTCTATTCCCTTTGTAAAACGATATACCTCATAAAATCCGGAATAATAAGAAATTACTAACCAAAAAACAGAAAGAATAGTATGATAGCCAAAATTACTCATGGCCGATCTCATACATAATAATACTAAAAGATTTACAATTAATAAATCTAAAAATATTAGTATAGGTCTAATGTAAACCGAATATCTTCCTGCCTTGTTTTTCAACCCTAGTAAATATATTTAGTAAAATCTTTATGTTCTTCTTTTAATAATTCTTCCGAAGAAAGGGTTTTAAAATAGTCATATGTTATTTTCATCCCTTCCGATCTAGAAACCTTTGGTTCCCAACCTAAAATTTCTTTTGCTTTCGTAATATCTGGCTGTCTTTGTAATGGATCATTAACAGGTAAAGGGTGATACACTACTTTTTGACCTGTACCTGTTAATTTGATGATTTCATCTGCAAAATCTTTGATGGTAATTTCATCAGGATTTCCAATATTAACTGGCAAATGATAATCTGAATGTAATAATCTAAAAATTCCTTCTACCTGATCATCTACATAACAAAATGAACGCGTTTGACTTCCATCACCAAAAATGGTTAAATCTTCACCTCGAAGTGCTTGCCCTATGAATGCAGGAATTACTCGACCATCATTCAATCGCATTCTTGGTCCATAGGTATTAAAAATACGAACAATTCTAGTTTCTACACCATGAAATGTGTGATATGCCATTGTTATTGATTCTTGAAAACGTTTGGCTTCGTCATAAACGCCACGAGGTCCAATGGTGTTTACATTTCCATAATATTCTTCTGTTTGTGGATGAACCAATGGATCTCCGTAAACTTCAGATGTGGAAGCAATTAAAATTCTTGCTTTTTTTACCCGAGCTAATCCTAATAAGTTATGTGTTCCTAAAGATCCAACTTTTAAAGTTTGAATTGGAATTTTTAAGTAATCTATTGGACTTGCTGGTGATGCAAAATGCAAAATGTAATCCAATTTCCCTGGAACATGAACAAACTTTGTGATGTCATGATGATAAAACTCAAAATTTTTATCTTTAAAAAGATGTTCAATATTTTTCAAATCACCTGTAATTAGGTTGTCCATACCTATTACAAAATAACCTTCCTTTATAAATCTATCGCATAGATGTGACCCAAGAAATCCAGCCGCACCTGTTATAAGTATTCTTCTCATTTTAATTTTTCTTAACTGAGGGGTTATTTATAAAATTAAACAAACAATAAAAAGTGGTAAAAAACACAACACCTCTTTGTCTCCATAAAAATGATTCTGTCAAAAATAAGCTTAACATTAAGATTGCAAAAGCAATATGCATAAAATCTTTAGAATTAAATGCTTTTTTTGTATTAATAATCAAAATAATTAATAGTAATACAAAACCTATTGCACCTAACTCTGCAAAATTTTGTACATATTGATTATGAAAATTAAATGTTCCATAACCTGGATATAAATTATATTGCTTTTCTTTTTCTAATAACTTATTTAGTGAAGCATTTAGTCCAAATCCTTTCCAAAATATAGGTTCTTCATCTAAAAAATCTTTAAACATTCTAAATTGATATACCCGAAATGAAGTACCTGGAAAAAAATCATTATGTGTAAATTTTTTATTATTCCAAGCTTCGTAAATACTTATATTATTAACGCCTACTTCGTTATTCACTTTTACATTATGTGATATACTTTTTTCTGTATTACTTGTAAACTCAATTAAAAAACGTTCTTTTATTTTTCCGAAAGAAAGAATAATTCCTAGTAATATTAAAATTAAAGTTAAATTTCTTAATCGCAAACGATTAGCCATTTTAGAGTAGAAAAAAATTTGAATTAGAATTAACAAAACAAATACTAATATAATATTTTTAGATGCCAATAAAAGAACAAAAACAAATAAAAGTAAACTAGCTAATCGCTCTATTTTATTCTTGTGCTCTTTTATGAAAAAATAAAAAAAAGCAATTGCCACATATACAGAAACATGAATTGCATTTAATAACCTTGGAACTAATCCTGTGTCTGTTTCGTTATCGGGTCCGTGATAGAAAAAAACACTCGTTTCTTTAGTTAAAATAAATCTTAGTACTGCTCTTATTAAAAAAAACAGTACAAAAAACAACATTGTATAACTGTAATATTTAATTAATTTATCCCTTTGTTCTTTTGTAAAAGAAGGTATTAATAAAAATGCAATAGGTACAAGTAATAATGCTATTTCCTTAGGTATTGCAGATAATGTTCTTTCTTTATCTACAGACCATAAATAGGAAAAACACATCCACAAAAATAATAACATTGGCAGTAAATAAGCCCAAGAAAAAATCATTTTGTTTCTCCTAATATAGAAAAAGGATGAAATAACAAATACTCCTAATAAAATATTATTTATAGCCATTGAAAATGGCACAGTTATTAACAATAGTAAAAAAGGAATAAACGCATTATGTTGTTTGTTTTCCTCTAGAAGTTCCCTCCAAGCACTGCTTAAAAAGTTGTAAATATTGTTCATTTATTTGTTCCCATTTAAAACTCGTAGCTATTTCTAAATAATTATTTTCTACGAATTGCAAGTTATCACTTTTTTTGACAGTATTTAAGATTTTTTTAACCTCATCTGATGTTGAAAAGTAAAACGCATTTTCTCTGAGAATCCCTTTGTTAAACAAATTGTTGTGGGAAGCAATCAAAGCTTTAGAAGCCATAGCTTCTAACAATGACGGATTAGTGCCTCCAACAGTGTGCCCGTGGAAATAAATATTAGAATAATAACGCAAACTATTAAGATGATCTAAGTTGTAAATTGCCCCACAAAAACGAATGTTAGAAAAAGATTCGAATTTGTTTTTTAAATAAACTCCATATTTAGTGTTGTGGTTTCCAATTACTAAAACTGGCATCTTGTTTTCTGATAAGGTAACTCCATCAAGAACCATTTCTATATTGTTTTCTGGTTCAAAACGCGCCATGATCATATTGAAGTTTTCTTTTTCAACATTATAAAGTTTCAAAATTTCACTATTTGGGTTATCAAAATTATAAGCTCCATAAGCTATGTAGTAACTTTCTTTTTGATATTTTTCCCATAAATATTTTTGAATTCCTAATGAATCCGCTATTAAAAAATCACTTTTTTTAACCGCTAACCGTTCTGCAAAAAGAAGTACTTTTTGTACAAGTTTAGAATATTTAGTTCGTTTCCATTCTAAACCATCCATATTTGTAATTACAATAGACTTCTTAGGATGTAAAAAATACCAAACCGAACTACTGGTATAACCTAATTGAAGAATAATATCAAAATTCCTTTCTCGAGCGTCTAAAATACAATTTAAATCATACACAAACTGGCCCACCGTTCCTATTTTATTCTCTGGATCATAACAATGTATTATGTGAACACTTTTGAATTTTTTTTCTTTGTAAGGATGCGTATAGGAATTATATACACTAACATCATGACCTTGATCTGCTGCATATGTAGCAAAAAATTCGGCGAATTGTTCAAAACCACCATAATGGTTAGGGATTCCACGGGTTCCTAAAATTCCAATTTTCATTTTGTTATTTTTAACAAAAACAAAAATAAGTGTTCTCTTCTGTATATTCTAGATTTGTAATGTTTTTTTTTGCTTTATGACAAATGTCATTCTTGATATCTCATTAAATTTGTTATTTTTGCTATTATACAATAGTAATGCTATGATAAATTTTGAGTTTTTAGAAAATAACCAAGAATCACTTAGAATAAAATATTTAACCGCTCAACCTTTTCCACATCTAATAATTGATGGGTTTTGCGATGAAGAAAAATTAAACAAAGCTTACGCTTCAATTCCAGAATTAGAAAACAAAAGTAGAGATTATGCTTTTGCAAATAATAAATTTGAGAAATCAAATTACAAAGTTTTATCTCCTGAATTAGAAGAACTTTATAATGACTTGTCTTCAGAGCGTTTCAATAAAATATTATCATTCATTACAGTTAAGAAGGTTTTTGTTGATCCAAAAAACCACGGCGGTGGTTTACATCAAGGAAAGAAAAATAGCTTTTTAGACATGCATCTTGATTTTAACTATCATCCTATCAATAAAAATTGGTATAGAGAATTAAACCTATTGCTTTATTTAAATAAGGATTGGAAACCTGAATACAAAGGAGGTCTTAAAATTAGAGATTTAAGAACTAATGAAGAAGCAGAATTAGATGTTCCCTTCAACAGATTAATCATTCAACAATGCGCACCGTATACACTTCATGGATATGATATGACTAACTTCCCTGAAGGAAATTACAGAACATCCATTGCTACATATGCGTATCAAATTCATAATAGACATTTAGAAACACCCCGTACTACCGATTGGTTTCCAAAAGAAGATGCTTCATTCTTTAAAAAACAATTAGCAAAAAACTACAATTTTTTAGTACAAACTAAAAATAAATTGTTTGGTAGTGGTACCGCTAAAAATCAGTAGTTATAAATTACCTAAAGCCTTATTATAGCCGCGAAGAGTAATTTCTGCGGCTTTTTCCCAAGTGTAATTCATTAAAATTTTATTTCGCAATTCTTCTTTGAAAGGAGATGAATACGCTTTATCTATTGCTTCTTTGATTGTACTTACATCATCGGGCTCACAATAAAAGGCAAAATCCTCAAAATATTCTTCTGTGTCTCCTTTTTTTGTTACAACAATATTACAGCCCATTGCTGCTGCTTCCAAAGAAGATAATCCAGGGGTTTCCATCCAGCTAACTAAAGCATGAACTTTGGCAACTCGATACAATTCTTTTAATTCTTCATGTGGTATTGCACCTAAAAAAACAACATTTTTACCCGCTTCGGCATGAACTTGCTCCACATAACTTTTTTGGTTTTTCGATTCATTACCAACTAATACTAAAGTGTAATCTGTATCTTTTACTGCTCTTATTAGATTTAGGGTTGATTTTCTCCCCTCAATTCGTGCAGCACATACAATACAGTCTTTGTATTGCTCAAATATATTAGTATTTTTAATAGAGGAACTATCAAAAATATTTTTATCAATTGAATTAGGTACAGCTTCAAACTTATAATTCTTTAATTTAAATTCTGACGCTACCCTATTCATCTCAGAAATTGAATTTGGTAAAAAAACATCGACACTTTTCGTGATGTCTTTCATTAAACCATAATATCCTCTGAACATCATTCTAATAACACCTTTATGAAATCTATTTTCGTGATAATGTCTTATGGCGTTTTTTAAATACCCTATTTGATAGGGTGATAAAAAGTTTGCAACTTTTTGAGCAAATCCTCCTCTTGCTTTTTGCTCATATTCTGTATACAAACCATAAATAGTAGATAAAACAATTTTTTTGTTTTGTTTTTTTGCATTAACACACTGTAAATAAATATCTTGAGGATCCATTAAGTTAAACAAATGAACAATGTCATAATCCTTTAAATCGGGTTCAAATTCTAATGAAATATCAACTGAAATTCCTAATTTTTCGAGATATTCTTTTGTTTTTTCTATTTGGATTAAGTCTCCTCCAGGAGCACTATAAAGATTCGTTCTTGTTTGAAATAAGACTTTCATTTAATAATGATTAAAGCTTTACAAATATAGATATTATTATTAGTTTTACGTTTTTAAATCATCATCTTAATGAAGAAAATTCTATTCCTTTTTGGTACTCGTCCAGAGGCAATCAAAATGGCTCCTTTAGTTAAAACTTTCTGTTTGGATTTTAATTTTACAGTTAAAGTTGGCGTAACGGCTCAGCACAGAGAAATGCTAGATCAAGTATTGGATTTTTTTAAAATTGATGTAGATTATGATTTAAACATTATGAAGCCTAATCAAAGCTTACATGAATTAACTTCGGGTTTAATTTTAAAAATTACCGAAGATATTTTAAACAAAGAAGATTTTGATTATGTATTTGTACAGGGAGATACAACTACAGTATTAGCAGGCGCTTTAGCCTCGTTTTACAAAAAAATCAAAGTTATTCATATAGAGGCTGGACTTAGAAGTCATGATATCTATTCCCCTTTCCCCGAAGAAATGAATAGAATTTTAACTTCTAAAATTGCTCATATTCACTTTTGTCCTACACAAACAGCTGCTGATAATTTAGATAGAGAAGATCTTAAAAATAATGTTTTTGTAGTGGGAAACACTGTGATTGATGCATTATTATTAGGACTAGATGAAATTAAAAATTCATCCGAAAGTAATTTAATTAATAAATATTCTAACATTGATTTCAATAAAAAAATTATACTCGTAACTTGTCATAGACGAGAAAATTTTGGAAAACCATTTGAAGAAATTTGTGATGCTTTACTTGAAATTTCAGATTCGTTTAAAGAAACAATACAAATTGTTTATCCTGTTCATTTGAATCCGAATATTATGAAAATTGCTCACGAAAAGTTAACTAGAGACAACATTAAATTAATTTCTCCATTAGATTATCCTGATTTGATTTGGATGATGAATCATTCTAATCTTATTTTAACCGATTCTGGTGGAATTCAAGAAGAAGCTCCGAGTTTAGGAAAACCCGTTTTAGTCTTAAGAGAAATAACGGAAAGAATGGAAGGTGTTGAAGCAGGAACAGCAATTCTTGTGGGTTCAAATAAAGAAAAAATAGTGGCGGAAACTTCTATGTTATTATTAGATGATTCTTATTATTCAAAAATATCTAAAGCCGTAAACCCTTATGGAGATGGAACCACAAGTGAAAAAATAAAAGAAATTATTTTAGCAAATGACTGTTATTAGCCTTTATCAAATATTCTCTCATGGCTAAAATTAATCCTACAATTATAGATTTGTTATCCAGCTTAAAATAAACTCCCATAAAAACCCAAGTTGATAATACCAAAAATACACTTGTTCCTATTAATAACATATTCAAATGGTTAATTAATGGATTTTCGTCCCTTTTTTGTTTATAAAGTAAATATAAAAAAACCATTAACAACAGCAAGCCTAGTAATCCTGATTTCATAAAAATAGTCATAAAGCCATTATGAGCTACTGAAATATATTGAATTATGGAACCATCTGTTGTTTTAATTTTTTGTCCAATATTTAATGTAGAACCTATTCCTTTACCAAAAAACACTGCTCTTAACCCATCTGCTGTAACTTGTTTTACAGTGATAATATTTTCAAAAGATCTGTAATTATCATTAAAATCTTTCCAGTCATCTTTGTTAATCTTGGTTTTAAACGCTTCTTCTGGTGCAATTTTAATTTTATACATGAGTGCTTCAATCCCTTTTCCATTTCGTTTAGGATTTGCATAATAAATGGCTCCATAACTCAATAAAAAACTGAAAACAACAAGGGTTAGAACTTTTAACGACTTTTGGGTTAACACAAAATATCCTTTTATGCCAAGCACTAAAATAGCTAATTGTAAAAAATTAGTTCTTGCTAAATACATAAAGATTGAAAAACCAATTACAATCAAAAAAAATGTTTTCCTTTTTTTATCTATTTCAATATTAAATTTATTACTAAACAAAAGTACAACAAACACATATACTTCATAATCACTAAAAAAACCCGCTTCAGCTCTTATCAAATTCATATCTACACTATGAAACTTTAGAAAAGCAAATAATATTAACAATATATGGATGGTAGACAAAACCAAACCAGCCTTTATAAAAATATCAAAACTTTTACTTTTAAATTTATCAAATATTTGATAGCCAACTAATAATCCTAAAATAGGCTTTAACAGATAGGTAAAGTCTTTAACCATCGAAAAAGCTTGGTATTTATAGAATAAACTTGAAATTGAAGCAATAAGAAGAATTCCAGAAAAGAATAGAATAAAGTTAAATATCGTTACAGAATATTTCTTCCTTATAGTTAATAAAACAGTTGTTAACCAAATTAAGAATGTTACTTCATAATTTGGGAAAAATGAAGAAACGATACATAGTATATATAAAAAACTATAAAGGTTAATTTTCATTGCTTGCTATCTTTTTAAAGGCACCCTGATAATAAAAATAAACAAATAATATTTCCGATAAAAAAATGGAAGCTATAATTCCAGATAAATTGTAAAAATAAGAAAACAATAAAATTGTTATCAAATTTATTACCGTTACAAAAAATGTGATTTTAAAATATAATTTGTTATTATGTAAACCAAACATTAATTGTTCAAATGATAGGGAAAATACCATAGCAACAGGTACAATTAATATCATTTGAAATAAAACCTGTAAGTCTTTTATCAAATTGCTTTCGACTCTAAAAAAGACCAAAACTTTATCGCTAAGAAAAAACAAAAGTAAAGATGAGATAAAAACGCCAGAAAATAAAATTAGGACATACTTTTTCCAATACTGTAAAGCGTGCTTTTTGTCCTCATTTAACCTAAAACACAATTGTGGATAAAAGAACTTTAAAAAAACTTGTGATAACGTTCTGTAAAGCGAAATAATTTGGTCTAAAATCTTGTATTGACCCGCCAAATTATACCCAAATAAATACCCAACAAGAAACAATGGAGATAGTTGCCTTATAGATAAAAATAATTGGGAGATACAAAGTGAAAAATCATTTCGCAACGTTTGAAAGATAAGTTCAAAATGAGGTTTAAAAAAATGAAACTTATTTTTTTTAAAAACATATATCAAGCCCAATATGTTTAAAGTTAAAGAAGAGATTCCTAAAAGGAAATTAACATATACATAATGGTTAGATTCTGTTATAAAAACAAAGATTAATACTACATAAAGTACTTTTGAACAAGCATTTAAAATACTTGAAGTATAAAAATCTTCTATTCCTTGTAAAAACCAAATTGGATTAAAAACTTGAGCGAAAACTATAGTTAATGAGAATAGAAATAAAAGGGTTTCATTATAGAAATAAGGTAAAAAAAAGATACTCGAAAGACCTATAATTGCAGAAAAAAAGAATAGAATAAATTTAGTGTAAAGGGTAGTAACTAATTCGTCTTGAAGTTTCTTTGGGCTATTTCTTGATTCAGAAATTCTCTTAATTCCTTTTATATCAAACCCATAATCAACTATTAAAATTAAAAATAAAGTAAAGGCAAAGGCAATTCCAATTTTACCAAAACCATCTAAATTACACACATAAATTAAATAAGGCGCTATTACAAGTGGTGCTATCAGATTAAAGGCCTGACCTATTCCATAGACAAGAAACTTATTACTAATTTTACCAAAAATGCTTCTAATTTGCATTATTTAAAACATTAAATCCAAAAATGAATCATTACGGGTTTAGGCTCTTCGCCATGAATGCCTTTTATAAAATAATTATATTCTGGAACAAAACTTTTAATCAAAGCTATAATTTCATCAGGATTATTCTGTTTATGATAGGTGGTAATTGCAATTTTTGGTTTATTCTTTGAAATCGTTTCTTTAGCTCCTTGAAGCATTTCATATTCAAAACCTTCGATATCTGCTTTTAAATACGTTATTTTGTTGTCACCTATTAAACTATCAACTGTTTCTACATCAATACTTCTACTGGCTTTAGAATCATTTGAAATTTGACCATCTAAAGAATCCTCATTAAAGAAAACTTTGTCTTTTTTATTTCCTACAGCAAGATTAAAAATTGTCGTTTTTTCTTTATTTTGTTCAAATGATTTATTTAAGGAATTATAAAAGTATTGACTTGGCTCTACCATATAAATATGAGAACATTTATCCAATACAACTAATGGAAACAATCCTTCTGCGGTTCCAATATCTAATAATATTTCTCCCTTTTCTACTTGAGTTTTATCATATTGATAGTAATGCCAATCGTTTGAATCAAATGTTTCTGCCGTAACCTGAAAAATTCCGGATACAGAGAACTTTTTAGGCCAATATAATTCTCTATTTAAATTTAAGAAAGTTACTTTATTATACTCATCTGAAGAGTCAATTTTTTTAATAAATTTTTTTGCAATTACATCAACTTTAGGTTTTATTAAAAACTTTAATAATTCAAAAAAATTAATGTTGTTTTTATTAAAAAATAACCAATAAAATAATATTCTAACTCTTCTCATTATTTAATCAAATTAAAGATGAACAAATCATCTTTTACAAAATCAAAAATAGGCAAAAAATAAATACCCCATTGAAAAATGGGGTATTTATTTGAAGCTTTCTTAATTATCGGTACATTTTTTGTAGTTCAAACTTTAGATTTTCACCAGAGTTGAAAACTGGATCATATGTGCCGTTTTCATCTTTTTTGGTAATTACTTCTCCTGTTGATTTGTCTTTTATTTCTATAGAGTTATTGTGAACAAAATAAGTTTCAAAAAAAGTTGAAGTGTTTATCTCAATCTTTTTATCTAAAAATTCTATTTTCATACCCGATATTACAACTGGTTGTTGTCCTTCGTTTTTGCCTAAATCAAGTCTTAAATAATTTGGTAAAACATTTTCTGGCAAAGTAAATTCAATGTTTTGTGGTTTGTCGCTTGCTGTTACTTTTGTCCAAAGGGAATTTCCTTCTTCAAAAGGAGTTGTGATATTATCTTCTTCTCTAAAAAACAATTGAAAGTCGTCGTCAACTTTTACTAAAGCAGAAACTGTAACTTTAACATTTTTTTTTGCTTGTTCCTCTGTTTTTTCAACAGCATTTTCATCTTTACAACTAACTAATAATGATAAAGATAGAGCAAATAATAACAATATTGATTTTTTCATTTTTTTAAAATTTTTGACAAAATTAATTATTTTAACACAAATTACAACTGTTTTATTGAAAATATATTTTTTATTTTATTCTTTTCAAATTAATGTTTTTTATACCTAGATTTCTATCTTTATCATTTTCATAGATATCATTTAAATATGAAATTGAAAATACTTTTGGTGAGTTATCATTAATTTCAATTTTATTAATAATTGGTTTTATTTTTTCTTCATTACTTAATTGTCCTTTCCAAATTTTATATTCGTTTACTTTAACCTCAATAATTGCATTTTCATTATTAATTGGTTGTTTAGGGTAACTTATAGCTTCTATTTCTAATTCATAAGTTCCTTGTTTTAAATACAATACCTTTGATTTTATTGTGCCGTTTTGAAAAAGATAGTACATATTACCTTCAATTTTAACATTTTCAAAATCTTCAATTGTAAGTGAAATCGTTTCATTTTTGTTTTTTGATATTTCGTTTTTCGGAATGTAATGCCTTGCCCAACAATCTTTTTTCTCGATTTTTTCATTCAATATAAAATTTTCTTCTAAAAAAATTTGATTTTCCGTAGTAAGACTAAATGGTCTAAAATTTCCATCAAAGTACCAAAAAGATTCTATTTGATTAGGGTTAATTCTTATGCTATTAAGATAATCGTCGAAAGTTATTTCTCTCATTTTTCTATAACAAGATGTGTTTTTAAATAAAATATTTGTAACAAAACCATATGCAGAATAAATTTTGTCTTGATTGTTGTGCTTTTTTATTATTTCGTTTGAAAGTTGAGAAAATTGTGTTTTAGTTATTGTTTCATAATATTTATTTTGCAATATTAAATACCATAGTGAAGATATTATTATAAAACATGTAAAAACCATAGTTATCCATCTTTTTTTTATTAAAAAAAGTATATAAACAAATGATAAAATAAATAAAACAAGTGAGCCTATAAAATATCTGTTTAAAATTATTGAAATGGAAATGTAAGATTTTAAAATTATAACACCTATGTTTATGGCAAACCAGAAAATTATTAAATAATTAATCGTTTTTAAGTTACTATTCTTACTTACTTTGCTTTTAAATATATAAAAAGTTGAAATGATTACTGCTGAAATTAATGATACTACATATATATAAAAATTTGATTTAACGTTTCCAAGTAACTCAAAAAAAGCATTTTGTGTTGTTTCAAATGACAATTCAGGAATCCAAAACGATTGGATATTTGAAAGAGCAAGTAATTTGGGCAGTAATGGCAATGAAAACAATACTATTATAAAAAAAAGTAAAAGTAATTGATTAAACTTTGCTTTTACATCTTTTTGAAAAAGCAAAACTGCAAAGAGTGTTAAACCAATTACAGCTACATTTAAAAAACCTAAAGGATGTGCATTAGGAATTAAACCTATTGCTACACCTAATATAATTATATTTTTTAGTGTTTTATCTTTTAAATATATCATTAACCAATATGTTGCAAAAACAACAAAAAACACTAATAAAGTATAACATCTTGCCTCTTGAGAGTGGTAAATATGAAAAGAATTGACCGACAACAATGCTGCCCCAACATATCCATATTCTTTACTAAATAATTCTTTTAATAATTTATAAACATAAAAAATTGTAATTAACCCAAAAAATGCTGAAAATAATCTAAGAGTAAATATATTATGACCAATAATTGATGAAAGAAATTTCAATGATAAAAAATAAAAATGAGGAAATCCATCTCTATTCATTATCAACCAATTTGTTTCACTAAAAGTCAATGTTGGGTCTGTAACTTGTAATGTACTTATTTCATCTAACCAAGGTTCTTGAAAATCAAGCTTATAAAAACGTAAGATAGCACCTGTGATTAAAATAAGAAATAACCATTTGTTTGTGTTTAACCATTTTACTATTCTTTTCATTTTATTCAATAATTTGATTAATTACGGTTTGTACATCTAACTCATAAAACAATGGAAGTCGTAACAATGTATCTGTAAAATTATCTGTATTTGGTAAAGCTCTGCCATCATGTTTTGCACTGTAATATGGACTTGAATGTAAACTGATGTAATGAAAAACAGGGTGAATATCTTTTGCTTTGAGTTTGTTTATTAAAGTGGTGCGTTGTTCTACATTTTTACATTTTATAAAAAACATGTGTCCGTTGTTGGTTGCATATTCTGGTATTGTTGGCAATTGAATCTGATGTGATGCAGCCCAATTTTCTAATTGCAATTTATATTTTTCCCAGTGCGATTTTCTTTTTTGTTGAATATCTTGTATGTTTTCCAATTGTGCCCATAAAAAAGCAGCTATAATTTCTGAAGGAAGAAATGAACTTCCAATATCAACCCAACCATATTTATCTACTTCGCCTCTAAAAAATGCAGAACGATTGGTTCCTTTTTCCCAAATAATTTCTGCTCTATTGATAAATTGTTCATCGTTAATTGCCAACATTCCGCCTTCGCCAGAAATAATGTTTTTAGTTTCATGAAAAGAAAATGCAGCTAAATGCCCAATTGATCCAAGTGCTTTTTTAATTCCGTCTTTTCCTGTATAATAACTATCTATGGCTTGTGCGGCATCTTCTACTACAAATAGGCTGTATTTTTTTGCCAAATTCATAATTACATCCATATCACAGGCAACTCCCGCATAATGAACGGGAACTATAGCTTTAGTTTTTGAAGTGATTAATGCTTCTAATGTACTACAATCCATGTTTGGATGATTGGGTAAACTATCGGCAAATACAATTTTTGCACCACGTAACACAAATGCGTTTGCGGTTGAAACAAATGTATAAGATGGCATTATTACCTCATCACCTTCTTTCAAATTGATAAGAATTGCAGCCATTTCTAAGGCATCAGTACACGATGTGGTTAACAATGTTTTTTTGAAACCGAATTTATTTTCAAAATAATCTTGACACATTTTTGTGTATTTTCCGTTTCCAGATATTTTTCCCGAAGCCACAGCATCTGTTATATAATCGGTTTCTTTTCCTGTTAAATAGGGTTTGTTAAATGGTATCATTTTTATTTTATACATTTTGCTGGATTACCAACATATATTCCTTTTTCAATAATATTTTTTACAACAACTGTTCCTGCTCCGATTGTTGTGTGATTAACAATTTTTATATTGTCTTTAATTGTAGTTCCTATTCCTAAAAAACATTGGTTTTCAACCTCACAAAATCCAGCTACAGAAACCGATGGGGCTAAAAAACAACTGCTTCCAATTGTAGTATCGTGAGCTATTGTACAACTCAAATTGAGTATTGTATTGTTTTTTATGATTACATTTTTATCGATTACACATTTTGGATAAATTACGCAACCATCTCCAATAATAGCCGATTGGTCTACCCATGATGTTGAATGAATGATTTTACCGAATTTTACTTTATTTTTTAAAAATGTATATTTTTCTTCACTTGCTTTTAAATGGTTGTAACCAATGCCAATTATTAATTCGTCAAATAGTTTGTTATTAAAATCAGAAATTAAATCATTTGTGTTTCCTTTTATTTCTTCGTTTACATTGAAATCGTCATAAAAGCAGACTTTGTTGTAGTGATTATCTTTTAAGGCAAAGTTTGCAATTTGTTTACCCAGTTCGCCTGCCCCTAAAATTGCTAAAACTTTATTCATAAATTTTTTTTATTATAGCGTTTGGTCGCCCTTGAACTTGTTTAAATATTTTAAAAATATAAATTCCTATTAATCCTAAAAAAGTAGAAATAATTCCTAAAATTAAAACATTAATTGCAACTATCGAAGTCCAACCTAATTGTACTTCGTCTTGATGAATTATTTTTTGAATTGCAAGGTAAACTAAAAAAAGAAAACTGAAAAAAGAAATAGTTACGCCAATGTAAAAGAGCCATTCTAATGGTTTTCCAGAAAATGAGGTAATAGCTTGTAACATCAACTCTGCTCTGCGTTTAACAGAATATGTACTTGCTCCTTCTCGTTGTCCTTTTTTAACAGAAATTCCTTTTTGATTAAACCCAACCCAATAAAACATTCCGCCAATAAATAAATTTGCATCTTGTAAACGAAGTAATTCATTTACGTATTGTTTGGTCATTAATCGTTCGGTAAGAATATTATGCGGAATTTTGGTATCGGATAATTTATTGATTAAAACCCAAAAAATACTTCCCGCTTTTTTCTCAATAAAATTTCCTTTTCTTGCTTCTTGATAGCCATATACAACGTCAAGTGTATTGTCTTTTTTTATTTCATTAAAAAAATCTACTAAAATACTAGGTGGCGTTTCTAAATCATTATCTATTAGAAAAACATATTCACCTGATGCGTAATTTAATCCTGCCTGAATAGCATAATGATGTCCAAAATTCCTTGATAAATCGATAATTTTTATTTGAGAAATGTCTTTTTTTCTTTCTAATAAATAAGCAACAGAGTCGTCTGGAGAACCATCATTTACAAACACTAATTCAAAATTTTCAATTGCTAAAGTTTCTATTGCACTACTAATTTCTTTCAAGAAAATTTCTAGAAAATTTTTAGACTTGTATAATGTAGTAACTACTGAAAGTTTCATAATAGATTTATTTTTTTGATATCTTGATAAATCAAATATCCAGATCTGTCATTACTGTTTGTGCTATTTTTTAATGTTGTGTTTTGAATTTCCTTTTGAATATCAAATGTATTTATTTGACTAAAATACGGTAAAATTTCTTCTGTTTCCTTACATAAAAAATAAACTCCCGAAAAATTATTGTTTTTTAAAATGGGTTTTTCATAGTTACCCAAAGCAATATTGATTACGCCTTCTAAAAAATCATAACCTGTTGATAGTTCTACTAAATGCGAACCTATAAAATCGCCGCCCATTCTGGCACCAACTTCTATAACATAAACTTCTCCTGTTGATGTAATTTTAAATTCTGAGTGTCCTGCACCAAAATTAATATTTAACGCATTTAAACATTTTATAGTTTCTGATTCTATCTTTTCTTGGATTTCATTTGATAAACTTGATGGTTGATGGTGTGCTAATTCAACAAAATGTGGTGGTCCAGTTGTAACCTTATCTGTAATAGCTAAAATAGTGTGTTCACCTTTGTAGGAAATAGTTTCAACACTTACTTCAACTCCGTCAATATATTCTTCAACAATTGCTTTCTTACAAAACGACTCACTAATTGCATAATTTATAGCTTCTGGTAATTGGTTTTCAAACAAAACTTTAGTAACGCCTCTACTTCCTGATCGATCTACGGGTTTTACGATAAGCGGAAATTTAAAATCTTTAATATTTACTTCATTGTTGTTTGCTTCTATAAATTTAGGTATTGAACAATTACCGTTTTTAAAAGCATTTCTCATTTCGTTTTTATTTGTAGAAGCCAACGAAGAAATAAAACTATTAGAAACTAAATTCATTTTTTCTGCCACATAACAAATTGTTGGAACCGCCATGTCTGTTGCGATTGTAGTTATTCCATCAATTTTAATATCGATACATTTTTGTAAAATATCGTCTTTTTCTAAAATTGAAATTGGATAAAAAAAATCAGCTATTTCTTTACATATTGCACCTTCAGACCAAGCAAAACAATGAGTTTCTATTCCCTTTTTTTTTGCCCTTTCTACTAAAGGTAATTGTAAGTAGCTGGCGCCAATAATTGCTAATTTTTTTTTCATCAATTTTTTTAAAATAATTTCTTCGATTAAAAAAGCTTAATCTTATGTGAAAACAAATTAAATTTTGCTAATATATTACTCTTCCTCTAAAAACCTCTTCAACATCAATTATCGGAGGTATGTTTTCTAAAACAACATTTCCTGTTGCATTAATTATTCCTTCAATTTTTTGCAACGGATAAACAAACATATCGTTTGAACCTCTATGATATACTTTTATATTTTCTACATGTAAATCATTTCCGTAAAAACGACCATTCCCAAAATAAAAATTTAATAACATTTCTTCTGAATGACCGCTAATATAAAAGTTAGAAACATTATTACTTTCAATAACTAACTGTAAATTATCAACTTCAATATCAAAATTTCCTGTTCCAGCGCCATCTCCATCATCTCCTATAGAAAACAATCGTATGATTGGAGAATGTAATATTCCATCTGACTGTACTTTTTGTTCTGTTTTGGAATGCAATTCTAATTCTGAAATTAAAGGCAAAATACTTCCGTCTGGGATGGTAATATAAACCTTTGTTTGCCCATAATCACGCGCAATATTACAAGAAGAATTGTCTTTAATAACAAGCAAATCTCCATTAAGTTTAACATCCAAGTTATCAATAATATTATCTGATGTTATAATTTTAACTTCGTAGTTTGCCCCTTCTTTAACCACTAATTCAATAGCACTGTATACTTTAATTTTTGTAAATCCTTCTAATGGAAATGTTTTGGTAATCAGATTACCATTTCCTTTAAAACAATCTTCGGAAATACCACAGCTTGTTACCAAAATTAGGCAACACAAAGTAACTATATGTAAAATAAATGTTCTCATCTTATAATCGTAAACCAATAGTAGCTTCTATCGCTTCGGCTCTTCCGCCGTGGGTTTTTAATCCAACTCCTGTAAAGAAGTTTTTGTAAAGATAATATTTTGCTCCTATTCTTTGATAAACATCAATTTCATAATCAAATGGTTTATAAACGTAATACCCAAGTTGTGTTTCAATAGAAAGTTTGTTAATGAATAATTCATGTCCAACAAACAATCCCACTCTTTTATAATCGGTATCAGCGTCTGCATATGATTTATGTCCGGGAGGAAAAGCCACCGACACAAAATCAATATAATCTTTTAAATATCTTGAAAAGAAAACATCGGTTCCTAATTGTAAAGCACTTTTTCTTCCTATTCTTTTATCGGCATATAAACCAATGTGATAAAATTGACGCTGACCCAAATGAGGTACTGGTCCTTCAGAAACTCCTGTTCTAAAGGCAATATTGTATTTTATTCTTTCTTTACACGTTGCCGATGCTGGTAAAGAATCCTTTATGTATTCTTGATTTTCGCCAAAATTATAGTTTAATCCAACGTTTAATGCAAAGGTGTTAATTCCGCTATTAGGCGCTTTGAATCTTCCGTTTGAAAAATGCGTTAACATAAATCCGGCTTGAAAACCAATTCGATTGAAAAGATTTTCTTTTTTATACTGCAACATAAAGTAGGTATTATCCATTACTTTAGTTCCAAAAGCGTTGTTTTTATTGTTGGTTTCCTTATCATAAGGATTCGATGTCATACCAATTCCTTGTGAAATTCGAAACATTAAATTTCGATTAAAAAAGTAAAAATTATAGTGTAATCCTAAAGCAACATTATACCCTAAATAATGATTTTTAAAGTCTAAATAATGAAATGAAATTCCATAATCTGGATAATTATAAACTTGCTCCCATTCTTTTTTACCAAAAGTTTTCCAGTTATAGCTTACTAAAAATCCATCCGGATGACCTGAAATCAAATGCCCAACATCTTCTGTATGCTTTATAATATTTCCCCTAAAAAGTTGTACATCAAAATAACCTGATGATTTTTCTTGAGAAAAAGATAATGAAACAGAAAAGCAGATAAAAAGTAGGGCTTTTTTCATTAATTCAAATGGTTTAAACTTATAGTTAAACTTTCTTTCCAATTTTTAATTTGAACGCCAAAAACCTTTTTTATCTTCGTTTTATCTAAAATACTGTAAGCGGGTCTTTTAGCGGGTGTTGGATAGGAATCTGTTGGAATAGGCTTCAAATCAATCTCTATATTTTTTTGATAAAATATTGCTGCCGCAAAATCGTACCAAGAACAATCGCCTTCGTTAGAGAAATTATAAACACCAAAGTTAATGGGTGATGCTGAAACGAGTTGAGCATGACAAGACTGTATTATTTTTAACAAAACCTCAGCTAAATCAACAGCATATGTAGGTGTTCCAATTTGATCATTCACAACTGACAAACTATCACGTTCCGAAGCCAGTCGCAACATTGTTTTCATAAAATTATTTGCAAATTGTGAGTACACCCAAGAAGTTCTAACGATGAAATATTTTTCCCAATTTTTTTGAATGGCAAGTTCACCATCTAACTTCGTTTGTCCGTAAATACTTTTCGGATTTGGAATATCGGTTTCTAAATAAGGAACTTTTGAAGTGCCATCAAAAATAAAATCTGTAGAAATATGAACTAAAATAGTATCAAATTCTTTACAAACTTTAGCCAAATTTTCAGGACCAACAGCGTTAATTAAATGCGCTTTATCCGATTCGCTTTCAGCTTTATCAACAGCGGTGTAAGCGGCTGTGTTGATACAAAAATGAGGTTGGTGTTTTGCAAAAACTGCTTGACAATTTTCAATATTGGTAATATCCATTTCTTGAAAATCGGTATATACAAACTGAATATTTGGATATTTATTAGCAATAAATCCTATAGATTGCCCAAGTTGACCTTTAGCTCCTGTAACTAGTACTACCATACTTTCTTGGTGTTTTCAAGATTCGGTAATATTTGATCTTTCTCGGAAATTATCAATTCATTCAAAGGAAAATTCCAATTGATATTAACGGTTTGGTCGTTGTAAATTAATCCGCCCTCGCTTTCTTTGTTATAAAAATTATCGCATTTATAAAAGAAGGTTGCGGTTTCAGATAAAACTAAAAAACCATGTGCAAAACCTCTTGGAATAAAAAACTGTTTTTGATTTTCTGCAGAAAGCAATACTGCTTCATATTGACCATATGTTTTAGAATTAGGTCTTAAATCAACCGCTACATCTAAAACTTCACCTTGTAAAACACGAACTAGTTTGGCTTGCGCATGTTCGCCACATTGATAATGCAAACCTCTTAAAACACCTTTAGTTGAAAACGATTGGTTATCTTGAACAAAAGTTACTTTTTGACCCACGCCTTCTTGAAAAGTTTTCTCATTGAAACTCTCCATGAAATAACCACGTTCGTCTTTGATTATTTTGTTTTCAAGAATAAAACATCCTTTTAGTTTGGTTTCTTTAAATGTCATTTTAGCTCACTAAACTCATTAAATGTTTTCCATAGCCGCTTTTCAACAAAGGTTCGGCTAATACTTTTAACTGATTGGAATCAATGAAGCCCATTTTATAGGCGGCTTCTTCAATGGCGCCAATTTTTAATCCTTGACGTTCTTCAATAACTTCAACAAATTGACCAGCTTGCATTAACGATTGGAACGTTCCTGTATCTAACCAAGCCGTTCCCCTATCTAAAATACTTACTTGTAATTTACCTCGATTCAAATATTCTTTATTCACATCGGTAATTTCTAATTCCCCTCGATGACTTGGTTTGATATTAGCTGCAATATCTAAAACATCATTATCATAAAAATAAATTCCAGGAACAGCATAGTTTGATTTTGGATACTCGGGTTTTTCTTCGATAGATAACACTTTTCCATCTTTATCGAAATCAACTACTCCATAACGCTCTGGGTCGTGTACATGATACGCATAAATAATGCCACCATTTGGATTATTATTAGCTTGAAGTAATTCCGCTAAACCAGTTCCGTAGAAAATATTATCTCCCAAAATCAGAGCTACTTTGTCATTTCCAACAAACTCTTTTCCAATGATAAATGCTTCTGCTAATCCATTTGGATGTTCTTGAACGGCGTATTCAAATCGACAACCTAATTTACTTCCATCGCCTAATAATTGACGAAATAAAGGCAAATCATGAGGTGTTGAAATGATTAGAATTTCACGAATTCCCGCCCACATCAAAGTTGATAATGGATAATAAATCATCGGTTTATCGTAAATAGGCATCAACTGCTTACTCACCGCCAATGTTAACGGATGTAAACGTGTGCCTGAACCTCCAGCTAATATAATTCCTTTCATTAGTTGTTATATTTTTGTAAGTACCATTCGATGGTTTTCTTAATACCTGATTCGAAATTTTCGTCAGCATTCCAGCCTAATTCGTTTTCTATTTTTGTAGCATCAATGGCATATCGTAAATCATGACCCGGTCTATCTTTCACAAATGTAATTTGATCTTGATATTTTCCCTCTGATTTTGGTTGTAATTCATTCAAAATAGAACAAACAGTGTCAACGATGTATAAATTATTACGTTCGTTTCTTCCTCCAATATTGTAGGTTTCTCCAGCTTTTCCAGTCTTAAATGCTAGTTCAATTCCCTTACAATGGTCTAAAACATACAACCAATCGCGAACATTTTTCCCGTCTCCATAGATTGGAATATTTTCACCTTGTATCGCTTTACGAATAATGGTTGGAATTAACTTCTCATCGTGTTGTTTGGGTCCGTAATTGTTAGAACAATTTGTGGTAACCACATTCATTCCATAGGTGTGAAAATAACTTCTCACAATCATATCTGAACCTGCCTTTGAAGCCGAATAGGGGCTATTTGGGGCATAAGGTGTGGTTTCTTTAAACAAACCGGTTTCGCCTAAAGTTCCATAAACCTCATCTGTAGAAACATGGTGAAAACGGGGATTTTCAAATCCAACATTGTATTGATTTGGAGCAGACATCCATAATTTTCTTGCGGTATCTAATAAATTAAAAGTTCCTAAAACATTGGTTTTAATAAAAGCTTCTGGACCCGAAATAGAGTTGTCTACATGACTTTCTGCTGCAAAATGTATTACATCACGAAATTGATATTTTTGAAACAATTGTTCTACAAAATTTCTATCGCAAATATCGCCTTGCACAAAGGTATATCTCGGATGATTTTCAACTTCTGAAACATTTTCTAAATTTCCAGCATAAGTAAGTAAATCCAAATTCACCAAATGATAATCTGGATTATTTTCTATAAAGTAGGGAACAAAATTAGCTCCAATAAATCCGGCACCGCCTGTTATTAGAATGTGTTTCATTATTCTTGTATTCTTGATAATTGACTTTTATAAACTTTTTTAAACGAAAAAAACAGAAAGTATAGTAA
>JACCEA010425736.1_pt1 | contig 26476 bp, 22 predicted proteins | sample 7449851 | NCBI WGS metagenome assembly JACCEA01 (sample SAMN15323453, study PRJNA562643) | freshwater metagenome | isolation source: river surface water | place: USA:Blue River Watershed | collected 2017-08-18
GCCCGTCAGCTCATCATGTCGCACTTACGATTTGTTGTACACATTGCCCGCAGTTACTCTGGTTACGGTTTGCCTATCAGTGATTTAGTGCAGGAAGGCAATATCGGCTTAATGAAAGCAGTGAAACGATTTGACCCAGCCGTTGGCGTGCGGTTGGTGTCTTTTGCTGTGCACTGGATCAAAGCTGAAATTCATGAATTCGTGTTAAAAAACTGGCGTATTGTCAAAGTTGCAACCACCAAAGCACAGCGCAAGTTGTTCTTTAATTTGAGAAAATCGAAGAAAAATTTGGGCTGGTTTAGCCAAGAAGAAGTGAAAAACGTGGCTGAATCTTTAGGTGTGCCAGAATATGAAGTGCGTGAAATGGAAGCGCGGATGAGCAACCATGATATGCCTTTTGATGCGCCAGATGATGAAGAAGAAAATAACTTCACAGCACCAGTGTATTTCTTACAAGACAAATCGTCTGATCTGGCGAATAACTTCGAAGAAGACCAATCTGAAGAGGCTGCTGTCGAGCGTTTACAGGCTGCTGTCAGAACTTTAGATGAGCGGAGTCAAGATATCATTCGTGCGCGCTGGTTAGATAACAATAAACTGACTTTGCAGGAACTTGCGGATCGTTACCAAGTGTCTGCTGAGCGCGTTCGCCAGTTAGAAAAAAATGCGATGAAAAAATTACATGCGGCCATGATTGATGCAGCATAACTCGTAGGATCGCTTGATAAACAAAAGGCAGCTCAGGCTGCCTTTTCTGTTTTTGTTGCTATGTGAAATCATTAGGTTCACAGGACGACCAGCCTAAGGTTTAGGCAACGTCAAAACCGTTTGCTGTAAAGTAGGGAATTGCTGGCTCAGAAACTGTTGCACAGACTCAACTGTAACCACTTGGTATTCGCCATTTAACCGCTGTTTCAACGGATGTTCGGTAAAACTCACATTGGCGCGAAATGCACTGGCGCCTATCCGAGATAAAGGATCGACGCTTATTACCCCAGGTTGATAATTCTTTGCTTTCAGCCATTGTTGTAAAGCTTTGCGATCCAGACTTTGTTGCTCATGTAACACATGGGCAATCAGCTCTAAGCCCCATTGATTTGAATTTTGGTACTTGGTAGAAAATGGATAAGCCAACATATTGTAGTTAGCATCATGGATTTTCAACGCTTGATTGCTTTGGATAGCTTGCTGCAGTTTGGTTTGTAAAGTTGCAGGAGGAACTATGACTAGCACTTCAAAAGCGAAGACATCATCCAAGAAAAAATTGCCTAAGCCTTCTTTATATAGGCCTGAACGCGCTGAACCACACTCGTTCAGTTCATGAAGGACAGTGAAGTGGCCAGGTTTATCTTGATAAACCAATCCTAAGTGCGAATACCGTAAGCCATATTTTGCTAAATCTTGGCCCACCCGAGCAATAATCGCGGTCTGTGTCCCTTGGCTTACCAAATATTGGCGAGTTTGCTCCGCTAATTCTAAAGCGTTTGCCAGTTCCTGCGGTTCAATTTCACCTTCACCACAAGATTGTCCGGCGTAAGCAGAGCTCATGAAAGCCAACCATAAGGATAGGGCAAGTGGCCATTTACCAGATGATTGGCGCGATGATTGGCGTGACGGCCACGCCATTAATTACTGACCTTTTGATGGTCAATCAGCGCTTGGCCCACTTCATTGGGGATGAAAGCGACCGCTTTACCACTCAACACTAAGAAATAGCCTGTGGTAATTGCACTGAGTTCAACGGCTTGACCTGCGACAAAACCAACTTTCTTAATTGCTTTGCCAGATAATTTCAAGGTTGCACTGGCTGCCTTGCCACTCGCTTTTACGACAATTGTGACGGTTTCAGCACCAGTTTCTACGCTTTCAATCACTAATTGACCCGATGCAGCAACGGCAGAAATGGAACCACTCAGGACTAACCCCACGCCTTCAGACATCACTGCTGAAGCATTTGACGCATTGCAAGAGCCGCCACAATCGAGCGCTAAAGCTGACGTGACCGGTAAAACTGACATCATGGTGAGCATAATGCTGGTCGTTAATAATTTTTTCATCGATCCTTTCCTTCTGTTGATGTCGTGCATTCTCAAGATTACATCGTCAAACTAGTGCGCCGAAACTGAACGCGACCTTAAGCTTTTAGTAATTCAATACCCCGATTTTGGGGAGTGCAAGGTCGGGTTCTAAGGTATTTTCTAAAAATAGTTCAGCCATGCCATGTTGAGGTGGCAGGTTGTGCTGACTTGGCGCACTAAAACCAGCAGCATCAATCCGATAGGGCAAACGCCATGGCAGTAATTCAATCGGTTGAACTTCAGTTTCTGGCGTCAGTTGGGTAATGACTTGTGCCTTTTCTATCGTATTTTCTATCGTCTTTTGATTGGCCGAAGCGGTATTCGTTTCAGCGTAAGCTGATTGGGTTGATTTCGAAACTCGAGTTTCAGCAGGTTGCTTCGGTTGCTCTGGCACTTTGGCTGTCGATTCATGCGGTATTGGCACATTTTTATGTGACACCAGTGCTGGCGGGTTAGGCCTGTCGAGTAACTGGGAAGCTGGCACTAATTGAATGCCTGCCTTTTGCAGGCGAGCCAAGTTTTTCCGTAAATATTGATAGGTTTCAGGATAAGGGTGGCCTATTGCAATCGCGCTGCCATGTTGTTTGGCAACAGCAATCAACTGGTTGAATTGCTTGTCGATGGCTTTGTAAGATTTATCGTTATCGAGGAAGATATCCCGACTACGACTTTTCACTCCATGCAACTTGGTATATTTTTCCACCTGACTGCGGCCAGTGGTTTTACTATCAATAAAGTATAAACCGCGTTCAGCCATCACTTGCATCGTCCAATCCATTGGCTCAGCAAGCGACGTGTACAAACTTCCCATGTGATTATTTACGCCCACTGCTTGTGGGACTTGGGCTATTGCGATTTTTAATGCTTGTTGCACTTGCGATTTGCTCATGCCTTGCCGTAGTGCACCTTTCCCTAATAAGTGATTTTGGGCAACAGCCTCCATTGGCATATGCAGCATCACTTCTTTTCGGTATTGACTAGCCAGTTTTGCCATTTCAACCCCATTTGGGGTAAAAGGCATCACCGCAAAAGTTAAGGCATAAGGCAGTTTAATCAATAGCGGATCGGCTTTTTGAAAACCGATATCATCGATAATGATAGCAACTTGGGCTGGACGATTTGCAGCATGAGCGCAAAAACACAGCAGAGCAAAACAACAAATAACAAACCGAATCAACACAGTGCAATCTTCTAAAAATGGGGTGAATGTTTTAAGTGTTGCCAGCGCTAGCGAGCAACACTCGGATTACTTTACTGTTATGGCGCTCGCAGCCATGCCAGTGGATCGACCGCTGTTCCCTTTTGTCGGATCTCAAAATACAAGCCAGGGCGGCCTAATCCGCCACTTTGCCCGACGAGCGCTAAAGAATCGCCTGCTTTTACTTCATCGCCTGGCGCTTTTAATAAACTTTGGTTGTGGCCATACAAACTCATCAGGCCATTGCCATGGTCAACGACAATCACCCAACCATACCCTTTGAGCCAGTCGGCATAAATCACTTGGCCAGAATTGACTGCTCGGACAAATTGTCCAGCTTGAGCTTGGATAATGATGCCGCTCGCGCTGGTCTCTCCACCATGACTTGCGCCAAATTTTTGCACCACTTGGCCAGTGACCGGCCAAGGTAATTGCCCTTGACGTTTGCCACGATATTCTTGCCGCCGTTTGGCAGCTTGGGCTTTTAACTTGTCGATGGTTGCTTGCAGGCTTTTCTCATTGTTTTTCAAATAGGCCAGTTGTTGCTGCTGTTCGGCAAGAAGATTTTGTAAGTTTTTTGCCGCAATCTGTTGTGATGTTCGGGCTGCCGATAATTCATCTTTCTGCTGTTGTAACTGTTCAACTCGCAACTTTTGCTCAGCCACCGCACTTTCTTGATCCGCGGCTAACGTATCGAGTTCAGCAAAAGTCTGCTTTAAGGCCTGTAATTGTTGCATGCGCGCATTATTGAAATACTGATAGTAAGTTAATAAGCGCTCTAGTTTAAGCGCATTTTCTTGATTGAGTAACAACTGCGTATAATCATGACCACCTACCTGATAGGCAGCTTTCACTTGTTCAGCTAACAGTGTTTGTTGGGTTTGACGTTGTGCTTCAAGGACCGCGCGCTGCTTATCAATGCCTTTCAGTTGCTCTGCTAATTTTAACAGGGCAACTTGCTGTTCGTTCACTGCTCGGCTTGCCGCAGCTAACTTTTCATCAGAGGCTTTCAGCGTGGCCTCGACTTCGGCCAGTTGTTGTTGGTGGGCTTTTCTTTGCTGTTCGCTTTGTGCAATTTCTTCACGGACTCCGGCGAGTTCTTTGCGAGCTTTCGCCGTGTCCGATTGCTGTGCCCATACCGAATTGGCAAATAGGCACAGGAAGATGATGCAATTCCGTTGCTTAAGCATACTTATTGCAACTTAAACAATGGTTTACCAGTCATTTCGGCTGGGATAGGCATGCCTGCTAACGTCAATAGCGTCGGTGCAATGTCACTCAAAATGCCGCCATCGATGGCTGTTGCAGGTCGGCCAACATAAATCAATGGCACAGGATCTGAGGTATGCGCAGTATGGGCTTGGCCCGACTCATGATCGACCATTTGCTCTGCATTGCCATGATCTGCGGTGATAATACATTCACCACCGACAGCAGCGAGTGCTTCAACTACGCGACCAATGCAGTGGTCAACAGCTTCAACTGCTTGAATAGCCGCACTTAGAATGCCAGTATGCCCCACCATATCGCCATTTGGATAGTTACAAATAATCATGTCGTATTTGCCACTATGGATGGCTTCAACCAGTTTGTCAGTGAGTAGCGTCGAGTTCATTTCTGGTTGTAAATCGTAAGTCGCGACATTAGGCGATGGCACCAAAATGCGATCTTCACCGGCAAATAGTTCCTCGCGACCGCCACTAAAAAAGAAAGTTACGTGCGCATATTTTTCCGTTTCAGAAATACGCAGCTGGGTTTTTTGATGTTTTGCTAACCACTCGCCTAAGACGTTGTCCAAGCTGGTGGGCGGATAAGCGACTGGGGCCGCAATGTCTGCCGCATACTCCGTCAGCATCACGAAAGCGCTGAGTTCCACTTGGCGTTGTCTGGTGAAACCAGCAAATTCAGCATCGGTGAAGGTGCGGCTAAACTGCCGAGCTCGGTCTGCCCGGAAGTTCATGAAAATTAACGCATCACCATCTTCCAAGCGAATAGGCTGACCCGCCGCATTTAAAATGGCGCTGGCTTTAACGAATTCATCATTTTCATCACGTGCATAGGCGGCATTGAGCGCAGCCACTGCATCTGAATACTGATATTGGGCTTGGCCATCGACAATTAAGTTGTAGGCCTGCTCGACACGATCCCAGCGTTTGTCGCGGTCCATGGCGTAGTAACGGCCGATGACCGAAGCAATCTGCCCTTTACCAAGGGCGACAAATTTGTCAGAAATGGCGCGTAACGAGGCTTCAGCACTGCGCGGTGGTGTATCACGGCCATCTAAAAATGCATGCAGATAAATGTGTTCTGCACCTTGCTGAGCGGCCAATTCAATCATGGCGAGTAAATGTTCTTCATGACTATGCACACCGCCTGGTGACAATAGGCCCATGATGTGAACAGCTTTCTGTTGCGCAACGGCTTTTTGAACTGCAGAAGTGAGCACAGGGTTTTGGAAAAAATCGCCATCGGCAATGGCTTTGGTGATCCGAGTGAAATCTTGATAAACGACACGACCTGAACCTAAGTTAACGTGCCCAACCTCTGAATTTCCCATTTGGCCATCAGGGAGTCCCACATCCATGCCTGAACCTGAGATCAGACTATGAGGATAATCGCGCCATAATCTGTCCATTACAGGAGTATTGGCTTGGGCGATTGCATTGTCTGTCGGGTCCTCACGATACCCCCAACCATCCAGAATTAACAAAACTAAAGGTTTAACCGAATGGGTCATGATAGCTCCGCTGCTTGTTGCTTGATCATCATTTTTGTTGAACTCATCTTACCGAAAATTCTGAATGACTCCAATCTCTGCTGTTCAGAAACTAGGCAAGTAATGCAGAAAAGCATCGATTGCACAGCGCACGGTGGGCGTTTAGGGCTGTTTTTAGCCTAGAAAGGGGGTATACTCCGATTTCTAGGGGTTTTAGGACGTCTCAAATTTATGCAACAGTATCTAGAATTTTTCAACAATCACCCAATTTTAAGCGTGACCTGGATCGCAATTTTTTTGGCGTTAGTCGTCAGCTGGATCCAATCCTTGTTATCTAAAGTGAAGTTTGTCACGCCAACCGAATTGACCATCAAGGTTAATCGTGAAGACGCGATCGTTTTAGATATTCGCGGCGTCGATGATTACCGCAAAGGTCATATTGCTGGGGCTCGTAACCAACCGTTGGCGCAATTGCCAGCAAATATTGCCACCCTTGAAAAATCGAAAGACACACCCATTATTGTGGTGTGTTTTGCGGGTGTTTCTGCGCAAGGTGCTGCCAAACAATTGTTAGCCGCAGGTTTTAACCAAGTCTTTGTGTTAACTGGCGGTATGCAGAAATGGACCGGCGACAATTTACCCGTCGTGAAAAAATAAGCGGAGTGATGCCATGAGCACAGTTACTATTTACACCAAAGTTTATTGTCCGTATTGTGTTCGCGCTAAGGCTTTATTGACGCAAAAAGGCGTTGAGTTCGAAGAATTCAAGATTGATGAGCAACCTGAATTGCGGCCTCAAATGATTGCCCTTGCCGGTGGCAGAACAACAGTGCCACAAATTTTTATCAATGGCCAACATGTGGGTGGCTGTGATGACTTACATGCGCTTGATGCCCAAGGTCAGCTAGATAAGTTACTACAACAATAACAAATACATTAGGTTAGGAATTAACATGACCGACGCATTAAATAACGTAAACGCTGAAGACCAAGTCCAATTTGCTATTCAGCGCATTTATACTAAAGATGTTTCTTTTGAAACGCCGAATTCACCAGCAATTTTCCGCAAAGAATGGCAGCCAGAAATCAAATTGGATTTAGATACTCGCAGTGAGCGTTTAGATGACAACATGTTTGAAATCGTCCTGTCATTAACAGTGCATGCGACTTTAGGTGACGAAACGGCATTCCTGTGTGAAGTGCAACAAGCAGGCATTTTCTCGGTACCGACTTTACCTGAAGCCCAAATGGCCCATATGTTAGCATCATTCTGTCCAAACATCCTGTTCCCATATGCGCGTGAAGCGGTAGCGAGTATGGTCAATCGTGGTACTTTCCCACAATTGAACTTAGCGCCAGTCAACTTCGACGCGTTATTTGCACAATACATGCAACAACGTCAAGCTGAAGCGCAAGCTCAGCTGGCTAACTAACGAGTTTTGTAATGACAGCGGCTATTACCGTTCTGGGTGCGGGGTCTTATGGCACCGCATTAGCAATTTGTTTGGCACGGAATGGTCATTCAACCTTGTTATGGGGACGCAATCGCGAGGACATCGCGGCCATGGCCAAGGCTCGGATGAATCAGCGTTATTTGCCTGGCATCCTGCTGCCAGAACCTTTAGCGCTGACTGATGATTTAGCCGCTGCCGTCAAAGCCAGTCAGAATGTTTTAGTGGTCGTCCCAAGCCACGCTTTTGCGGATACGCTTCGGCAAATTAAACCGCATTTGCTGCCGAATGCTCGTGTGGCATGGGCAACCAAAGGGTTAGAACCTGATACGGGTCGTTTATTACAAGATGTTGCCCGCGACATTCTTGGCGAAGATGTTTCGTTGGCAGTGTTATCGGGCCCAACCTTTGCCAAAGAACTTGCCAAAGGTTTACCCACAGCAATTTCCCTGTCATCGACCGATCCTGAATTCATCCAAGTATTATCCGATTTATTGCATTGCGGCAAAACCTTCCGTGTCTACACCAACCCAGATTTTATTGGGGTGCAATTGGGTGGCGCTGTAAAAAATGTTATCGCGATTGGCGCTGGAATGGCGGATGGGATTGGCTTCGGCGCTAATGCGCGGACTGCCTTAATTACCCGCGGACTAACCGAAATGTGTCGGTTGGGTTGCGCTATGGGAGCCAAAACCGAAACTTTCATGGGAATGGCCGGCTTAGGTGATTTAGTGCTGACCTGCACTGATAACCAGTCCCGTAACCGTCGTTTTGGCTTATTGCTTGGCGAAGGTAAAGGGGTTGAAGAAGCGATGGCTGAGATTGGTCAAGTCGTTGAAGGCTATCGCAACGCCAAAGAGGTTTACAACTTGGCGGCCAGAGTTGGCGTGGAAATGCCGATCACTGAACAAATCTATCAAGTTTTATATCAAGGCAAAGACGCCAGAGCTGCGGCTGTCGACCTACTGAGCCGTGAACGGCGTGACGAGTAACTAACGAGCGAGCATCTGTTGATCCGCTCGCTTTGCCTCTGCAATCAAAAAATTAGGAATCTCCTGTGCCGACAGTGCTGGAGTAAATGCCATGCCTGCTGCGTATGACACGCCTAAAATTTGCAAAATATGCGCCTGGATCTCGGTACCGATTTGATTTGCCGTCATTGGAATATTGCGATGGGCAAAGATGCGGATCATACTGCTACACAGATTTCGCTGTTGATCGTCCTCGTCAATCCCCTGAGTGAATTCTGCCGCGAGTTCGACTTCATGCCAAAGCGGCAGTTGTAGCAGGGGCAGCGCACTCATACCTTGCCCTACACCTATCAATACCAATCGGAAGCCAAGTGAACGTAATCTGTTCGTTTGACTCAAAAATTCCTGCGGCTTTGCTAACCAACCCTGTTCATCAAAACACAGCAGACAGTGGTGAATTAATTCTGGATAATCGTTGGTGAGTTGTATCAGAAATTCGGGTAATTCATCTTGTAATAAATGCGCGTGGTTCAGTGTGAGACGAAAGTGCGGCAACTTAAACTGTGCTCGCCATTGTCTCATTAATTCAGCGAAGGTTGTCAGCATCCACCGCTCTAGTGCCACTTGCAGCGAGGCATGGGTTAAACAGTCCTTGTAATCGGTATACTGCAACAATCCTTCTGTTGACTGCCAACGTGCTTCGACTTGAAAACTTTGTAAGCGCGAAGAACTTAATTGATAGACAGGCTGAAACCAAAGTTCAAACTGGTATTGTGCGATGGCCTCTTGTATTTGTTGTTGCGACTGTAACAGCCAAGGTTGTTCGGACAGCGGTTGGAATAAACCAACCTGGATCAGAGTTGGATTTTTTCTTGCCCGCCACAGCGCTTGGCTTGCTGCATGCAATAATCCATCTGCATGCTCGGCGGAATCAGGAAAAAGCGCAGCACCAACACAAGACTCCAGCAAAATATCGCAGCCTTCTTCTTGGTGGAATTGCCGACATAACAATTGGATTTGTTCAGCCAAATGATAGCATTCGAACCACGCAGTTCGACCCGCAGCTTGTAGCGGGTAGAGCAGCATGAGTTGATCGGCTTGGGGTTGCAAGATTTGAAAAGTGGCATTTAAATGTTTGCCAAGATGCTGACCACTTTGGCGAATGAGTATGGCGAGCGAGGCATCGCCAAAGCTACTCACTAGTCGTGATTTTTCTGGCCAGTCTATCAGAAATACACCAAGTTGCTGTTGCAAGCGGTACGCTTGTTGTAAAGCCTGTTCCAGTTGATAAATTGATAATGCGCGATTGGGTAAGCCGGTGGCAGGGTTGAGCAATAAATGTTGACGCCATTGTTTTTGTTGCTGTAATTCAGCAGCCAAAGCATGGGCTTGCACGAGGAAAACTTGTCGGCCTAAATGGAGAACATCCACACGATAAAACTGTCGTTTGCTGGTGTGATCATGCAACCAGACGTTTCGATGACAAGCCTCTGTGATTGCCTCTTGAAGTAAATGTGTGCAGATATTTGTTTGGGTATTTTCTGTTTCGAATAATGCTAATTGCGAGGGCGCAACAGCAATATTGGCGCTGTGATTTTGTTCTAAAATGTTGCCATGCAGATCCAATAGCCAAGCTGGGATCGGGGAGTGCGAGTGTAGCTTTTTAAATTCATTGCGGGGGACAGGTGCATAAAAATGCCACGCAATGAAGGCAAATACGCCAACAATCACACAACTCAACAGCAACCATAACCAAACAGTCATCCTTGCAAACCCATGTCATTCATCCATTACTTGCAACTATAGTCAAGCCGCGAGGAAATACCAAAGTGGTCAAGCAATTCCTTAGATCTGTGGCAGAGTGCGGATAGCTCATGCCAAAGTGCTGCGGTATACTGACCGCAATTTGTTAGTTTTGTTGGATCCAATTATGTTTCATATTGCGTTGTTTGAACCCAAAATCGCTCCGAATTGTGGCAATATCATTCGATTAGCGGCAAACACAGGCTGTCATTTACATTTGATTGAGCCGTTAGGTTTTGATTTCGAAGAAAAAAAATTGCGTCGTGCCGGTCTTGATTACCATGATTTGGCCAATGTCACCCGTCATGCCAATTACGCAGCACTGCTGGATGCTTTAAAGCCCAAGCGCGTCATTGCACTCACGACCAAAGGCAGCAGACCTCATACGCAAGTGCAGTTTGCGGAGGGTGATTTATTATTATTTGGTTCTGAAACCAGTGGTTTACCGGATGAGATCCGCAATGCTATCCCGGCCGAGTTAAGGATCCGCATCCCGATGATGCCCGATGCCAGAAGCTTGAATTTAGCCAACTCAGTGGCGATTGTTTGTTATGAAGCGTGGCGACAAATGGATTTTCGTGGGGCAATACTTTAATCTGAGCTGACAGTGCTTTATTCCATTCAGGCATTAAAGGACGAAACGAATGACATCAAATGAATACATGGTTTGGGTAAGGCGCTCAGGTTATTTAACGATTGGCATGGCTTTGTTGATTGTGCTGATTAAGTTAGTGGCATCCATCCAAACCAATGCAGCCTCTATGTTGGCGTCTTTTATGGATGCTTTATTAGATGTGTTGGTTTCATTTTTGAACTTTATGGCCCTTCGCTATGCCACCAAACCTGCAGATGAAGAGCACCGGTTTGGTCACGGTAAAGCTGAAGCCGTCATGGCTCTGTTTCAAGCCGCATTTTTGGTGGGCGCTGCGGTTTTGTTATGTTACCAAGGGATCAGTCGTTTTTATTCGCCTCAGCCCATTGGTGCTATTTCAGTGGGAATTTATAGCACTATCCTCTGTAGCTTTTTGACTTTGGTTTTGGTGCTATTACAACGTTGGATCATTCAAAAAACTGGTTCATTGGCTGTGCGAGCAGACCAAGCGCATTATCGGGGCGATTTGCTGATGAATGCGTCAGTCCTTATCGCTTTGGTGCTGGTGAGTAATTCAGTGTTGTGGGCTGACGCACTCTTTGCCGTATTGATCGCTTTGTATTTATTTTGGAATGCATTCGGGCTCGCGCGCGAAAGTTTCAAAAATTTGTTGGATGAAGAGTTACCTGAAGCGCAGCGACAACAAATTTTGGCCAGTTTACAAAAATTGCCGCAGGCACTTGGCGTAGAACAGCTGCGGACTCGGCAAGCAGGCCCCCGCGTATTTATTCAATTAAGGTTAGTGATGGCAGATGAACTGTCGTTGCAACAAGCGCATGAAATTGTTGATCAAGCCGAGTTAGAAATTGCGCAATTATTTCAGGATGCCGAAGTCATCATTCATGCCGATCCGCGCAGTGCGGTGGCGCAAATGGAATATCCATTTCGTTAAAAGTGCACAACCATGAGCCTGCAGCTAGCTAGCAACAGGCTTCACTTTGCGAAGCTGAGCTTGTTTAAGAAGTCATTGATCGCCTGATAAACTTGTTGGCGCTGCCAATCTTCGGCACAAAGTAATTCGTGCTGTGCTTGGGGGATCACCACCTTATTGCTCGCTGGATGAGTTGCTTGGTTTGCAGCTAATTGCTTTCTAGCTCGCCACTTCGCCCAAATGTCATCTTGTGCCTGATTAGATACCACGCGTTCAGCTTCGGCCTGAAGCAAGAGCATGGGTAAATCTGGGGCCGGATTTGCTGCAATCGCTTGGCAAGTGCGAAATGCTGCGGCAATCCAATGCCAACTTGCACCGCCAATTTGATATTCAGGATGGCGTTGATAGAGTGCTCGAAACCAATGATAACGCGGTTCGCAGGTGGTTAAGTCGTTGTCAAAAAAAGGTTTTGCGGTATAAGGCCCTTGGCCAGGGCCATACCAACATTTCGAACTCACAGTCCGATTGAGTTGACTGATGGCTGTTGCGAGCAATCTTGCCAAAGCGGGAGGAAAAGGCGCTGTGGTCAGGCCCCACATCGGTGAGCAAAAGATCGCAGCTTGGGGCATAACCAACGGGGAATTTTGTAGATAGCCTGCCAAAATCGCCCCGCCCATTGAATGGCCCAAGGCGACCAGTGGCAGTGTGCTGATTTGACGGATCTCGGCAAACCACAATGCCAAATCGTGCTGATAATCCACAAAATCATCGACCATGCCGACTTGGGGATCGTCACACAAGCGCTCTGAAATGCCCTGACCCCTGTGATCAAGTACAAAAACTTGATAACCACTGCTCACTGCATCCAAGCAGACTTCCAGATATTTATGTGCCGCTTCAATGCGTCCTGGCACAAGAACTAAGGCTGCGGTGGCATTTTTGGGGAGCCAATAGCGAAAATGTAGGCGGCAGTGCCGTTGTCCTATAAACCAACCGCTTTGGCCTTGCAGCCAGCACTGTTCAAGTTGCTGCACTGCCGAAGCCTTTAGGAAATCAGCGCTTTGTAAATGGGCTGAAATTGCCCCAAACAGACCAGATGCAACGGACATACAGTGCTCAATTTGAAGGATGTTGCGGCCATTCTAGCAGAACCAATAAGCCACCGTCGCTAGGTAAACTGGCGCTAATATGACCTTGATGCTGCTTTAAAGCTTGGGCTGCAATCGCAAGCCCTAAGCCAGTTCCCCCTGTTTGACTGTTGCGACTATCTGACACGCGATAAAAAGGAGCAAACATGGCTTCCAAAGCATCTTGCGGCACGCCAGGCCCATGGTCACGGATCTGTAGGTGAATGTGATCTGCATGGACTGCCAAAGTCAAATCGATTTCTGAGCCAGCAGGGCTATATTTCAACGCATTGCGCACCACATTTTCTATCGCCCGAGCAATTAATCGGCTATCGCAATAAGTGTGTGCTTGCTGAGGGCCTTGGTACACCAAACGCTGTTGTTTGTTGTCTGCTTCCAGTTGATTGACTTCGATAATTTCTTCTATTAATTCAACAATATCCAGCTCAACGGCTTGTAGTTGATATTGGCCAGCATCTAGCCGACTAAAGGTCAGTAACTCATCCAGCATTTGATCTAACCGTTCGAGTTCTTGTTGTAATCTCGGCAGTTGTTGGCCAGTGCCTTGACGTTGTTCCAAGGCAATAGCCAATTGTGCTCGGGTTAGTGGTGAGCGCAATTCATGGGAAATATCCCTCAGTAGCCGTTGTTGATTTTGCACCAAATCACTGATTTGATTCGCCATGAGGTTAAATCCTCTGGCGAGTTCGCCAATTTCGTCACTGCGACGCTCTGGGCCTTCGATTCGGGTTGTTAAATCTCCAGCAGCGAATTGCAAATTCTTCTGATGCAGAATTCGTAAGGGTTTAGTGATAGTAAATGCCAAGCCGATACTGGCAATTGCTGAAAACAGCAACAGCATCGTCGGCAGCGTAAATTCTGGCAGCATCTCGAGTGCTAGCCCTTGTCGGTTCGGGCGTTCACGCAGTTGGAATAAAGCCAATTGTTGACCATGAAAGTCGATGAGGAAGGGGCCTGCTAACACGCTGCGTTTGTGCAATAACAAGCGTGGTCGATTGAGCTGAGATAACTCGGTGAGCCATTGTTGATCAAAAGCTTTGGGCAAAATTTGATCATTCAACACTCGGTTGGTTTCAGCATCGACGACCAGCCAGCGGTTTCTATCCCGCCGATTCACTTTTTTGCTTAACTCTTCAATTGAGTCAAACCGCTGTATTGACTGCATCACAGGCCGAATTTCTTCAAAAACGCCGGGGGGCAAACGTCTAATTTCCGTATCGTCAGCAAAAGTTTGGGCGAGCAAAGCTGCGACAGCTAACGTCAGTAACAACACCAACCAAAACCAGCTGAACAACCGAAATGCAAGGAAACGCCATGGATTGAGTTGTTTTAACTTCATGTGCTTGCCATATATAAGTAGCCAGAACCGCGCAGGGTTTGAATTTTATCTTTTGGATCAAATTGGCCCAGTTTTTTTCGAATGTTGCTGACATGCATATCAAGGCTGCGGTCATATTGCTGCAAAGTTCTGCCCAACACATTTTTACTGAGTTCTTCTTTAGTCACCACAATTCCGACGTGACTCATCAAGTAATCCAGCAGTTGAAATTCGGTGGCTGTCAGCACCACAGGGTGCCCATCACAATTCACTTGACGATTGTGTCGATTCAGTTGGACGCCGTTGATATCCAGTAAGGCTTGTTGTTGGTTTTGTGGCTGTTGTGCTGATTCCACACGCCTTAAGATGGCGCGCACCCGAGCACTTAACTCGCGCGGATTAAAGGGTTTGGCTAGATAATCATCAGCGCCAAGTTCTAAGCCGATGATGCGGTCTATATCATCTCCGCGCGCAGTCAGCATTAACACTGGGCAAAAACTGGTTTGACGCAGCTGGCGTAATAACGAAAGTCCATCTAGCCCAGGCAACATGACATCGAGTAGAAGTAACTGATAGGCGCCCGTTTGCGCTTTGGCAAGGCCTGATGTGCCATCTGCAGCATGATCGACTTGAAAGCCATCCAAAGTTAAATAATCAATGACCAGCTGACTTAATTCGGCGTCATCATCGATCAGCAGTAGTTGACCGTTTTGCATCATGGAACTCCTTGGTTGAAAGCATAGTGTAAGGGGCTGACACGGCTCGACAAGTCTCTTTACATAACCTTTACTGCCGACTTGCGTTGCTTTGCATTGAGCGCGTTATGCTGTATTCAACGCTGAAGCAAGGGCTACACAGCGAAGTTTAAATGCAGTATAAGCCAAACTTGGAGATGTCTTTATGAAAAAATTCAATGTATTAACCGCATTTTTTGCCGCAAGCATGACATTATTGTTGTCGCAATCTGTGATGGCAGGTCCACATGAACATGGGCGACATGGTGGCGGTCAGCATGGTCAGGTCGGCCTGGAACGAATGCTTAAAGGGCTGGATTTAACGGATGCTCAGCGCCAGCAAATTGCGCAATTAACGGACGAGTTCAAAGCAAAGCGTACGGAACAGCCACAACGCCAGCAAACTGCAGAAAAATTTGTTGCCATTATTAAGGCCGATGTTTTTGATGAAGTCGCAGCTCGTCAGTTAATCGAACAGCAACAGACCCAAATGATTGAGCAAGGAGTAGCGCGCTTGAAACTGCAGCATGCGATTCGTGCAGTGTTGACGGCAGAACAAAAGGCGCAACTGGATGCAAAAATGTTACGGATGAAACAAAAGCGGCAAGATGCTGCAAAAACAACGGAAGCATCTGCGGAATAACTGTGAGAAAAGCGGTTCGCAGCAAGCTCGTTCAATCGAGGCTGGCTGCGAACAAATCGCCAGAGTATCTCATTACTCCATATCTAACTCTTTGAGTTTACGCGTCAGGGTATTTCGCCCCCAGCCCAAACGCTTCGCGGCATCTTGTTTATGGCCATGGGTATATTGCAAGGCTTGTTTCAACACGATCCGCTCAAACTCAGGGCCTGCTTCCGCCAAAATATCTTCAGCGCCACTATTGAGTTTGTGCATCACCCACTGGGCAAGCAGCTCCTGCCAACTGTGTTGGCCCGCTTGCTGTGGTGAAGCAACCTTGGGCGTGCTAGTTAATTCAGCTGGGAGATCAGATAGTAAAATTTGTTTGCCCGATGCCATCACGGTAAGCCAACGGCAGGTATTTTCCAGCTGTCTGACGTTACCTGGCCAGTCGAGTTGCGCCAGAAATTTTTCAGTTTCCGCTGCTAAATCCTTCACTTCAACATTCATTTCTTTCGCCGCCAACTGCAAAAAGTGACGGGTAAGTTTTGGAATGTCTTGTTTGCGGTCTTTCAGCGCTGGGATTTGGATCCGGATGACATTTAAACGATGAAATAAGTCTTCGCGAAATTTGCCATCTGCAACCAGTTGTTCCAAGTTCTGGTGAGTAGCGGCAATAATTCGGACATCCACATTCACCTCTTGATGACCTCCCACTCGATAAAATTGGCCATCAGCTAACACCCGCAACAAGCGCGTTTGCACATCGAGCGGCATATCGCCAATTTCATCTAAAAACAGCGTACCGCCATCCGCTTGTTCGAAGCGGCCTTTTCTTAGGGTTGCTGCACCAGTGAATGCGCCTTTTTCATGGCCGAATAACTCGGATTCGATTAAGTCTTTGGGGATAGCCGCCATATTTAGCGCAATAAACGGTTGTTCCGCACGCGGGCTATGTTTGTGCAGCGCATGGGCCACGAGTTCCTTGCCTGTGCCACTTTGGCCGTTAATCAACACACTAATACTTGAGCGAGATAAGCGACCGATAGCACGGAAGACTTCTTGCATTGCAGGGGCTTCGCCAATAATCTCAGGAACATGCGAAACGGCTTGGCTACTTGCTTTCGGCTTTTTCGCATTGGCATGTTCCAGCGCTCGGCTAATGAGGCTGACAGCTTCATTGACATCAAAAGGTTTGGGTAAGTACTCGAAGGCGCCACGTTTGAAGGCATTCACCGCGCTATCCAAATCCGAATGAGCGGTCATGATGATCACAGGCAGCTCCGGTGCCAAATCTTTCAAACGGCTCAGGAGAGTCATGCCGTCAGTGCCCGGCATGCGAATATCTGAAACGACGACTGCGGGCTGATCAAATTCAAGGCGCTGTAGCATCAGATCGGCTGACGCATAACTTTCGCAGACAATCCCAGCACGTGTTAAGGCTTTTTCTAGCACCCAGCGGATCGAGTTGTCATCATCAATTATCCAGACATTTTGTTGCATTGGGTTACTCTCCTTTTGTACTGACCGGCAAATACAATGTGAATTCGGTGCGACCAGGCCAACTTTCACAATCAATCCAGCCACCATGTTGATGGATGAGTGTTTGTGAAATGGATAAACCAAGGCCCGTGCCCCCCGGTTTGCCGCTGACCATCGGATAAAACAACGTGTCTTTAATTTCTGCTGGGATCCCAGGACCGTTGTCGATGACTTTAATGGTGGCAACCAAGCGATGGCGTCGACCATGAATGGTATGTTGGTGCAAAATGCGACTTTGCAGCACAATGTCGCCACCGCTGGCTAACACTTGTTGCGCATTCCGTACAATGTTTAATAGCGCTTGTTCGATTAATTCTGGATCTAATAAAAAATCAGGAATGCTGGGATCGTAATCTCGACTGAAAACGACTTCGTTTGGGTTATCAATCTGCGCTAGCTGGCTAACGCGCTCGATAATTTGATGTAGATTGCAAAGGACCCGTTGAGGTGGTTTGTAAGGGCCTAATAAGCGATCGACTAAATTTCTCAAACGGTCTGCCTGCGCGATAATTAACGAGGTATATTCCCGTTGTTCTTCATTCAGGGATTCTTCCAGCAACTGAGCAGCACCTCTTAACCCCCCCAATGGATTTTTGATTTCATGGGCAAGGCCACGGATCAATTCCCGAGCAGCCAGGTGTTGATGTTGCTGCAGACTCTCCATACTGATTTTGCGCTGTTGATCCACTTGGCGCAGTTCAATCAATAAGCTTGGTTCTTCGGTTTCGAGCCAAGTGGCTGTGATGTCAACAACGACATGCCGGCCATCGGGCAACACACAATGAACATCACTGACGCCAAATCCTTGCTTGGTCTTCAGGGTGCTTAAGAGATGGCTGACATTCAAATCGCTGAATTGAAACAATGCTGGAAAATATTGATGGGCCAAGCGCTTTTCGCCGATACTCAGCAGGGCACAACTCGCGGTATTAAAATAACGGACATGCAACTGAGCATCCAAAACCAAAATGGCTGTGGTCAGTTGTTCGGCAAAATCAATGCCAAGTAAATTTAATGACGTCTGGTTTTGTGTCACGGCTTCAATCCTCATGCACCATTCTAGTGCACAAAAAGATTTCAAGCGCGTAAATTTAGCGGAAGAAAAAAATTAAGTGCACTATTTTGGTGATATTACCGATGCTCTATGCATATAGAACGTGGTTGGAGGGCTTGATGCAATAACCTTGCCTGAATGGTTTAATAATTCTAAATAGAGTTGATGTTCACCCCGTTCGATATCGTGCAGAATGAAATTTGCATTGCCTGTAGGGCCAGCAACTTGTTTACCATCGAGGTAAAGCACAACGCGAAGACCTTGTGAAAACAATGGACTGACTGAACCTGAAACATATACAGTGCCATTGTTGTCGCGAATAGTACTTTGTTGCTCAGGCTTGGCAATGGCCACTTCGAATTTAGGTTCTTTAGTCGGAGTCGGTTCATTGATAATATTCACTGTGACAGGCGCCATTGCTGTGCCTGTTTCTTTGATACTGACTTGAGAAGCGCCTGGGCTTGGGCTGTCAGAAAAAACCAAATTATTGTTCTTGTCGACAGTGACAAAAACCTTTTTTTCTTCAGCGGATCCGACCGCAGCAAACAACATCAGAAACAACCAGCCTGTATATTTCATAACCTGCCTTCGCAACAAAAGTTGACTCCATGACTAATTCTTTACTTTATCGTGCTTTTCAAGTTTTGACCAGAACAAAAAAGCCTGCAGAAGCAGGCTTTTCTTATTTCAAATGATTTTAGCAATCAATTGCTTAGAGTAATTACTCTTAAACGCTGTAGTACAGCTCATACTCTAATGGGTGAACAGCCATTGAAACGCGTTTGGCTTCTGCACGTTTCAGTGCGATGTAAGCGTCGATCATTGCATCTGACATAACGCCACCTTTGGTGAAGATTGCGCGGTTGGCATCCAATGCATCTAATGCCTCATCGAGTGAACCACAGACTTGAGGAATTAATGCCTCTTCTTCTGGTGGTAAGTCGTACAAGTCTTTATCCATCGCATCGCCTGGGTGGATCTTGTTCTGAATACCATCTAAACCAGCCATTAACTGAGCAACGAATGCTAAGTATGGGTTCGCTGCTGGATCTGGGAAGCGAACTTCGATACGACGTGCTTTGGCACTCGGTACCAACGGAATACGGATTGAAGCAGAGCGGTTGCGCGCTGAGTAAGCCAGCATTACAGGGGCTTCGAAGTGTGGAACCAAACGCTTGTATGAGTTGGTAGATGGGTTTGTGAACGCATTGATTGCTTTTGCGTGCTTGATGATACCACCGATGTAGTAAAGAGCAGTTTCTGACAGACCCGCATATTTATCACCAGCAAATAAGTTCACACCGTCTTTTGCTAAAGATTGGTGGCAGTGCATGCCTGAACCGTTATCACCAACGATTGGTTTTGGCATGAAAGTCACAGTTTTGCCATACATGTTGGCAACGTTGTGAACGACATACTTTAATTGCTGAATTTCGTCAGCTTTTTTGGTTAACGTATTGAAACGAGTAGCGATTTCGTTCTGACCTGCAGTCGCAACTTCATGGTGATGAGCTTCAACAACTTGACCCATTTCTTCCAGCACCATACACATAGCACTACGGATATCATGGTGTTGGTCTACTGGTGGTACTGGGAAGTAACCGCCTTTTACACCTGGACGGTGCGCTTTGTTACCATCTTCATACTCAGCATCTGAGTTCCAAGCAGCTTCAGAAGAATCCACTTTGAAGAAAGAACCAGACATATCATTTTTGAAACGAACGTCATCAAACATGAACCATTCTGGTTCAGGTCCAAACAATACGGTGTCAGCAATGCCCGTTGATTTTAAATATTCTTCAGCACGTTTAGCGATTGAACGTGGACAACGCTCGTAGCCTTGCATGGTGCTTGGTTCGATCACGTCACAGCTGATGATGACTGTAGTTTCTTCGAAGAATGGGTCTAATACCATTGAAGCAGGTTCTGGCATTAAGATCATGTCAGAATCGTTGATGCCTTTCCAACCCGCGATTGAAGAGCCATCGAACATTTTGCCGTTTTCGAAGAAATCTTCGTCGATTTGGCTGGCAGGAATAGTGACGTGTTGCTCTTTACCTTTGGTATCAGTAAAACGTAAATCAACAAACTTCACGTCGTTTTCTTTCATAAAACTCAGAACGTTCGATGCAGACATGCATTCCTCCGGATTCAACTCATTACAAGGTTCAGTGTGCGGGATACCGCGAATTTTCGCTATAAATGCTAATCTTGTGCCAAAACTGTAACTCACTGAAATAAATCATTAATTCATTATGATTTAGTCAGTTTGCGTTTTCATTTGCACCAAAATGGTGCCGTTTTGTTTTATTTTGGTGCATCAATTAAGCTTGCGCTCTATTCTAGTGCAGCCTAAAGATAGCAAGTTTCTACCAGTTGTCAGCAAGTTTTCACAATGAATGTCGCGGCTTTTTTTAGAAGCGATTAAAATAAAGTGATATGGTGTCGGTTCAATCCTTGTTTTCTAAATGTGTTTGGGTTCGGAGTGTAAATTTGGTCGCTCATTTTTTGCGGATTTTATTGATCAGTTGGATTGTGTTCGGCCAATTTGCAGCGGCTTCTCAAGTGCCATTACAAGACTTCTATCGTGAAGTCTGGACCACACGAGATGGTCTTTCCCACAATACAGTCAACAGTATCGAACAGACTGAAGATGGTTATCTTTGGTTTGCGGGATGGGAGGGCGCTGCTCGCTTTGATGGTCGTCAGTTTGAATTGCTGCGACGCGACCAACTTGACCAACTGCAAGATTCAGGCATTCTCGTCGTGCAAAAGTTGCGGGATGGTTCTTTGTTATTGGGCGGAGCACGTGGTGGCTTGGTCAAATTACTCGGAAACAAAGCATCGCAATTACCATCAGTCAAAAGCCAAGTGAATTCAGTTCTGGAAGATCAATTCGGTCAGTTGTGGGTGTCTACTGAAGGCAGCGGCTTATTTCGCATCAGTCCGACAGGCGAAGTCATGCAATTTTCTGCTGAAACCCAGTTAAGAACAGGGATCATCAATCCATTACATCAAACTGAAGATGGTAAAATTTGGTTAGGTACTCCAAATGGGCTTTTTTGGTTTGATCCTGCTATCGCAAGTCCGCGCTTTAATGCGGTGAGTTTTTTCAATGGGATGAACATTTATGCTATCGCAGGGCGGCGCAGTGCTGAATTATTGGTTGGCACCGATCAAGGCGCATTTGTTCATAAGAAGCAACAATTTCAGATTTTGCATCCCGACTTGGTCAATATCACCATTTCCACATTTATGGTCGATCAGTTAGGTTCGATTTGGGCAGGGACCTTTGATAGGGGGTTATTTCGCATCAGTGATTTTGGCCTCGAGAATATCAACTCCAGCAAGGGTTTACCTAATAATCGTATTTTAAGTTTGTACCAAGATAGGGAGCAAAGCGTTTGGGTTGGCACCAACGGTGGATTATTTCGACTGCGCGGGACACCTTTTCGAACGCTTACCACTGCCAGTGGTTTAACAGATAACTACGTTCGCACTTTAACTGAAATGCAAGATGGTAGTGTTTGGATTGGCAGCAGTTCGGGTTTAGATCGTTTTCAAAACGGTATTGTGACAGCCATCAAACCCGCAAAACCTCTAAAAATTAACTCTTATCGCGCATTACATCAGACGGCTGATGGCAGTATTTGGGTGGGAACTTATGCCGATGGCGCGCTGCTTTTCAAAGACCAACAAGAAGTGCGTCGGCTCAACCGGCAAACAGGCATAGGCTCAGACATGGTCCTTGCCATCCATCAAGCGAAAAACGGTCAAACATTTTTTGGTACTTCGGCAGGCTTGAGTGTATTAACCAATGGTCAGATAAAGAACTACCACATTTCGGACGGTTTGCCCGGGGAATTTGTTAGTGTGATCCGTGAGGACCAACAAGGGCGTCTGTGGATAGGGACTGGCCATGGTGCAGTGATTTGGCAGCAAGATTCGCTGCAGATTATTAACCTCGATGATTTGGCTGGGACTCAGCAGGTATTTGATTTTTATATTGATGAAATTAAGCAACAGACATGGATGGCGACTGATCGCGGCATCGTTCGTTATGATTGGCAAAGCCAAAAAGTGATGTTGTTGGGTTATGAGCAAGGGCTTCCCGTTGAAAAAATCTTCAGTATTCAATCAGAAGATGACCACTATTTTTGGGTCAGTAGTAATCATGGAATTACTCGGATCTTACGCAGTGAAATCGACAAAGTGTTGGCAGGGGAAGTTGAACGCTTGGCTCGTTTCGAACATTTTGGGGCTCGCGAGGGGATGCACGATGCACAGTGTAATGGCGGCTCAATGCCGTCGGCTATTCGCCATAGCAATGGGAGTTTTTGGTTTTCTACCGCTCGGGGGATCGCCCGCATTCATCCTGATGATTTAACGACCGATCAAGTGTTACCCCCTCCAGCAGTGATCCAAAGGGTTTGGGTTGACGGACGTTTAATTGACATGCTGTCGCCAAATCTTTCCAGTGAAACGCGTCGGATCACATTTGATTATGCCGGTTTGAGTTATTTGATGCCGACACGGTTGCAATACCGAACCAAATTGGAAGGCTTTGACCCAGACTGGGTCGAACGGGGAACCCAGTTCAGCGCTGAATATACCAATTTACCTGCAGGGGATTATCGATTCTTGGTGAGCGTTGCCTATCCTGATGGTGAATGGTCTGCAAAGCCGGCAGAATTTAATTTTCGGATTGTGAGTTCGTTCTGGCAGCGATATGAGTTGGGCTTAGCATTGTTAATATTGGTCGTTGTCGGCATGACTTTTTTTTATTACTGGCGCCTGCGTAATCTGCGGCTTCATACACAAGAGCTGAAGCAACAGGTCGATGTCAAAGACAACACATTGGCGCAACAAGAAACCCATCTAGAGCAGTTAACACATAGCCATCGCTTGCTGGTCAATCAGTTGCAACATCGCGTAGATCCATTAATGAAAGTCGATGATTTGACTGAGTTACCAACCCAATTAGCCTTGGTTGAACATCTGACAGTTGAATCCGTGCAAGCCAGAACGCTGCAGCAAGTGTTAAGTGTCGTGTTATTAGATATTGACGATTTTGCCGCCTTTAATGCGAAGTATGGCCAAGAGCGGGGAGATCAGGTGATTAGTCGTGTCGCTAATACTTTGAGATGGTCGTTGCGTGAGACCGATTTCTTGGCCAGAATTGGCCCGCAAAAATTCGCGATTGTATTGCCTGATACCAGCGCGGATACTGCTAAAATTTTTGCGGAACAACTGCGTTTAAAAGTGGTTCAAATGCGTTTGGCTGATGTTGCAGAAGCGTTTGAACTGAGTTGTAGTCTGGGTATTGCCAGTCTTTTGGGGTGTGGCAAAGCTGAACCTTTGTTATTACAAGCGGAAGCGATGCTATCTCAAGCCAAAGCACTGGGCAGAAATCGAGTGTTCCCTTAATTTTATGTAGTTTTCAGCACAGAAAACGCTTATTTTTCGGGTGTTGACGACGGTTTGAAAAATAATCAATCAGATTAATTTCCCAAGCCGTCGTAAAGTAGGTAAAATGCGCGCACCAAATTTTCGAAACGGTGCAGAATACGTATTTTGCGCTGTCACTTTTACACTAAAATAAGCGAGCACCAAATAAATGTCTTATGATATCAGCAAGTTGCGTAATATCGCCATTATCGCGCACGTTGACCACGGTAAAACTACACTTGTTGACAAATTACTGCAACAATCTGGCACTTTTGATGCCCGGGCTAAATTGCAAGAACGTGTGATGGACTCTAACGCTCAAGAATCTGAGCGTGGCATCACAATTTTGGCGAAAAATACTTCAGTCCGTTGGAATGGCTACCAAATCAACATTCTCGATACACCAGGTCACGCCGACTTTGGTGGTGAAGTTGAGCGCGTTTTATCGATGGCCGACTCAGTATTGTTATTGGTGGATGCAGTTGAAGGCCCGATGCCACAAACGCGTTTCGTCACGCAAAAAGCATTCGCCCATGGCTTAAAGCCAATCGTTGTTGTGAACAAAATTGACCGTCCAGGTGCTCGTCCTGATTGGGTTATTGACCAAGTATTCGACTTGTTTGACAACTTAGGCGCGACTGATGAACAGTTAGATTTCCCGATTGTTTATGCATCAGCAATCAACGGTTGGGCAACTCTGGATTATAACGAGCCAAAAACTGACATTAACGATTTATTTGCGGCCATTGTTGAACATGTAGCTCCACCAGCTGTTGAGTTGGACGGTGATACGCAGTTGCAAGTGTCGCAATTAGACTATTCTAGCTATTTAGGCATCATCGGTATCGGTCGTATCAAACGTGGTACTTTACGTCCAAACCAACAAGTCACTATTTTAGGGGCTGATGGTAGCAAGCGAAATGGCAAAGTTGGCCAAGTATTTGGTTACTTAGGCTTAGAGCGGAAAGAAACTGACGAAGCAAGCGCAGGCGATATCATCGCATTCACTGGCTTAGGTGAGTTAAAAATCTCAGACACTATTTGTGCACCTACCAATTTAGAAGCGTTACCACCGTTACAAGTCGATGAACCGACAGTAACCATGACTTTCCAAGTCAACACTTCACCATTTGCGGGTAAAGAAGGTAAATACGTTACGTCTCGTCAAATTCTTGAGCGTTTAACGCATGAATTAAAACACAACGTTGCTTTGCGTGTTGAAGAAACCGAAGACGGCGACAAATTCAAAGTGTCGGGTCGTGGCGAACTCCACTTAGGTGTTTTGATTGAAAACATGCGCCGCGAAGGTTTCGAACTTGCCGTTTCGCGTCCTGAAGTGATCATGAAAGTGGTTGATGGCCAGAAAATGGAACCGATGGAAAACGTCACTATCGACGTGGAAGAGCAACACCAAGGCTCGATCATGGAGAAAATGGGTGAACGTAAAGCTGAAATGACCAACATGCAGCCAGATGGTAAAGGCCGTATCCGTATGGATTTCCAAATGCCAAGCCGTGGTTTAATTGGTTTCCGTACTGAGTTCATGACGCTGACTTCAGGTACAGGTTTAATGTACAACAGCTTCGATCATTACGGTCCATTCAAAGGCGGTTCAATCGGCCTGCGTATGAACGGCGTATTGATTTCTAACGCAATGGGTAAAGCCGCTGGTTATGCGATTTTCTCTCTGCAAGAACGTGGTCGTATGTTTATCGGTCACGCTGATGAAGTATATGAAGGTCAAATCATCGGTATTCACAGCCGTAGCAACGACTTAACTGTAAACTGCTTAAAAGGCAAACAGTTAACTAACGTCCGTGCTTCTGGTACTGATGAAGCGATTAACTTAGTGCCGCCAATCCGTTACACACTGGAACAAGCACTTGAGTTTATCGATGACGACGAATTGGTTGAAGTAACACCGCAGTCAATCCGTATTCGTAAACGTCACCTGACAGAAAACGATCGTAAACGCGCAAGCCGCGGTTAATAACTCGCGATTTGTCGAAAAGGCCAGCAGTGATGCTGGCCTTTTGCTTTTGAAAATGGCAGATTGAGCGCTGTCCTCGCAGTAGGTCGACTTCGGACCTTCACCACAACAGGTGCAACTTGAAGTCGATATGACAGGAGAGTCTCGCTTTGACCTCACGGCGCGCGTTTTATAAAAAGAAAACTGTGTTAGTGGTCGATGACTCGGACCAAATCCGTAGTTATTTGAAAAGCATGTTGATCTTAATCGGTTTTGACGACGTGGTCCTTGCGCGTGATGCTGAAATGGCCATGACATTATGTCGTCGTCACTCTTTTGATTTTGTGCTTAGCGATTTTCATTTGGGCCGCGGCCGTGATGGCTACCAGCTATTTGAAGTGCTGCGCTCAGAGCGTCTACTTAAAGCCAATTGTTGTTTTCTAGTGGTAAGCGCTGAACGCCAGCGCGCTTCCGTCTACGGCATGATCGAGTTTCAACCCGATGATTATTTGCTTAAGCCGTTTAGTTATGCTGAGCTGGAGCGACGGATCGGGCGATCGTTTCATTTGCGGCAAGCACTCCTCAGCGTCTACCAAGCAATCTTTAACAATAATTATGCCGAGGCCGTAGTAGCCTGCGATGAAGTTATTGCGCATAAAAGCAAGTACGCTTTACATGCCAGTCGACTGAAAGCGGAGTTATTAATCAAACTCGAGCGCCCATCTGAAGCGCAAGCGATTTATCAGTGGGCATTATCGATCCGAGAATTTCCATGGGCGCAATTGGGACTTGCCATCGCGCTGGGTTATCAAGGCCAACATGACGCAGCTGAAGCCATGTTGCATGAACTAACCGCTCGTGCCGAGACTAAAGTTGAAGCACTGGATTGGCTGACACGGCTATA
>JACCEA011040321.1_pt1 | contig 26467 bp, 22 predicted proteins | sample 7449851 | NCBI WGS metagenome assembly JACCEA01 (sample SAMN15323453, study PRJNA562643) | freshwater metagenome | isolation source: river surface water | place: USA:Blue River Watershed | collected 2017-08-18
CCAGAATGAATCCGAAATTCGTCGGCTCGACCGTGATCTTGAAAAACTACAGATACGAGGAAAAGCCGTAGCAGAAAAGGCGGTGCGATATATTAAAAAGCTCATACTGGATGGAAATAACCTATGCTACCAAGGAGATCTATTTATAGGACTTGCTGCCTTGAAGTCTTTGGTACCAATTATTGCTAAGGACTATGAGGTAGTGCTTGTATTCGATGCTTCCATCCGGCGGGCAATTGGTACTGGTGATTCTGATATTCGTGGTGTTTTAGGTGGTGATATTCAGGTGCATGTTGTTGCGACTGGTGTTAAGGCTGATGAAACGGTTCTAGATCTGGCTGGATCTGACAAGACTGCCTTTATAGTCAGTAATGACAGATTTGCTGAATTTGGTGAAAAGCGAGCACTTCAAGAAAAGCGCATTATTCGCCATGAAATTGTCTCAGGACAAGTTCTGATCCACGACCTTGGGATTTCAGCGGTGTTCAGGCAATGACTGCTGCCAACTGATTCAGTTGAAGATTAGGTTAAGCGGCAACTTGGCACGTTTCTGCCTGAGGCCAAGGGCTGCTATGGGTCGATTCTGTTGAAAAAGTCGGTTTTCTCCAGCGACCCTTACCGTGATCTGTGAAAGTGCCATTTTTGCGCGCTGCTACGTGAAATCGAAGTCCGGAAGCCTCTGCCGAAAGTAAAGATTTCAATCTCAAGCGCTTACTTTTCTGTCGAGAAATCACGACGGACTTTTTCAACAGAATCGGTCGCTTGCAGCCCTTTGTTGCCAATCTGACGAATAATCCCAGAGCGTCACCTACGATCCCCCATCAGGCTCAAATAACTGGTCAAATGGCGGTCAAGTCAGATGCAATTTCGCAAGCACGAGGGAATAACTCCCCACAAAAAACCCCGCATCAGCGGGGCTTTTTGTTATTCGCGGCGACTCAGACCAGCGACATCAGCGCCTCGCGGCTGAACGGCAGTATGTCGTCCTGTCGGCGAACCCGGACTGTGAATACCCAGTCCGGATCCACAAGCAGGGCACGGCCAACGGCTACCAGATCGAACTCCTGATTGTTCAGGCGGGTCAGCAGGGCACCCAGATCGGCTGGCTTGGCCACCTTGTCGGTGTTGACCATGAACTGCAGGAATTCGCCATCCAGCCCGACGCTGCCCACGGTGATAGTCGGCTTGCCGGTGAGCTGGCGGGTCCAACCGGCCAGGTTGAGCTCAGAACCGTCGAACTCGGGTTCCCAGAAACGGCGCGTCGAGCAGTGGAAGATATCCACGCCAGCGTCCGACAACGGCTTGAGGAACTCGCCCAAACCTTCCGGGGTTTGCACCAGCCGCGCAGTGTAGTCCTGCTGCTTCCACTGCGAGAAGCGCAGAATGATCGGGAAATCCGGGCCGACAGCCGCACGCACGGCCGTGATCAGTTCGATGGCAAAGCGCGAACGGTTGGCCAGGCTGCCACCGTACTCATCGGTACGCTGGTTGGTGCCTTCCCAGAAGAACTGGTCGATCAGATAGCCGTGGGCACCATGGATTTCCACGCCATCCATGCCAATCGCCTTGGCATCGGCAGCGGCCTGAGCAAAGGCAGCGATGGTTTCGTCGATATCGGCCTTGCTCATGCCGTGGACAACTTCCTTGCCGTCCTTGAGTTTTTCCATCGGCCCATAGCCCGGCACGCTGGCGTCGGGCTCGGTGCCGAGCTTGCGCACGTTACCCACATGCCACAACTGAGGAACGATCTTGCCGCCTTCGGCGTGCACCGCCTCCACCACTTTTTTCCAGCCAGCCAGTGCATCTTCGCCATAGAAGCGCGGCACGTTCGGGTAGCCGTTGGCGGCCTTGTGGCCAACCGTGGTGCCCTCGGTGATGATCAGGCCCACACCGGCTGCAGCGCGACGGCGGTAATACTCGATGACCTTGCTGTTGGGCACGCCACCGGGCGAAAACGAACGGGTCATCGGCGCCATCACCACGCGGGTCGGCAGTTCCAGCGCACCAAGACGGAAGGGTTCAAACAGTGCAGCGACAGAAGCAGTCATGGGATTTCCTTGAACGGTAGAGGTGGGATAGATCAGGCCGAGAGCAACAGCTCCAGGCGTTTTACGAAAGCTGAAACGGGTTCGGTCCGACTGCCGACCTTGAGCCGGGTCAGTACGCCCTGCCAGGCATTGGCAATGAAGGCCGCGAGGTTGGCGCAATCTTCATCGGCCGTCAGTTCACCGACGGCCTGCGCCTCCTCCAGACAGCGCTGCAGGATCAGCACGGACTGCTGCAGGATGGCCTCGACCTGCTCGCCAATGGCCGGCAACAACTCGCTCATCTCGAAACTCAGACTGCCAATGAAGCAGTGGTACTCCAGCCGCTCCTGCTGGCTGAAATGCGCCAGCAGCTCGCCGTAGTAAGCCAAGATGCGCGCACGCGGGCTCAATGCCGGATTGCTCAGCGCCTGCGCGTACCGCTCCAGCCGAGGCTGATAGGTGAACGTCAGTGCCTGCAGGGCAAAGTCTTCCTTGCTGGCGAAGTAGTGGTAGAACGAGCCTTTCGGAATGCCGGCGGCCTGCACGATTTCCAGCACGCCGGTGCCGTGATAACCCCGACGGGTCATCACCTGGGAACCTTTGGCGAGGATCAGCTCACGCTTGTCGAGTCGGATGGTGTTTTTCATGACGCAAGAATATGACCGGTCGTCTCGCCAGCCCAGCACTATTGATTTGGGTGATTTTCTTGTATGCGCAAGGAGCGATCCCACTGCTAGCTTGGTCCGTTGGGTGGGTTAGGCCGACGGCCGTAACCCACCAACCGGCCGCGAGGCTGGCAAAAACGATGCCTTTGGCATCGCTGGCGGGTTACGCCGCGCGTCGCCACGCCGCAAGCGGCTAACCCACCCTACAACAGCCTCCAAGATCGGTATGCGTGGGCTACAACCACGTCACATGCTGCTCCAGCGGAAAGCGCAGGCGCGGGTTGTAGATGCCTTTCTCGCCTTGCCGGCCGACCGCCAGCAGCATGATGGGCAAGGCCTGGCGCGGAATATCCAGCACCTTGCGCAGACGCGGCTCATCGAAGCCTTCCATCGGGCAGGTGGCATAGCCATGACTCTGGAAGGCCAGCATCAGGTTTTCCGCAGCCAGTGCGGTGGATTTGACCGCCCACAGGCGCATCTGCGCCTTGCTGTTGGGGGTGCGCATCAAGGGTTTGCGCAGGGCCAGCACGCGCACCAGTTGGCGCTTGAACAGCCCGAGCAAGCCCAGTGGCCCCTGGTTGTACTGGAACGGCGCAGTCTTGGCGTAGAAGCTGCGGATACGCGCTGGCACTTCGGGTTCGGGCCAATAAGTAACGACGTTCTTGCAGGCCTGCTTCCAGGTATCCGGACGCGCCAGCACGGCGATGATCAGTGGTGCCTTGGCGGCATTCTGGCTCATGCACACCGGGTGCAGCTTGGCCAGCAGGGCCGGATCGCGCACCACCTGAAAACTCCAGGGCTGCAGATTGCAGGAGTTGGGCGCGAGCACCGCCATTTCCAGGCAATCGCGGATCACTTCATCGGGAATGCTTTCAGCGCTGAAACGCCTGACGGCGCGACGGCTTTCGATCAGGGCGCGCAGGGCAGCCGGCGAAGCCTGGGTGGCGGTCGGATCGGTGGCGAGGTTGTTCATGGCGGACTCCAAAGCACAGGAGCCCGATTAAGCCGATGCGCCGGGTATAGAGCAAGCCATGCAGGCAAAGCAGCCGCAGGCTTGGCGCAAATGGCCTGCGCTTGGTTTCAGCGGATCAGCCCAGCGCCTTGCCGATGGCCTGCAGCAGCGCCGGATCATCGGGCGTGGTACGCGGCGAGAAGCGCGCCAGCACGCGGCCATCCTTGCCAACCAGGAATTTCTCGAAGTTCCAGCTGATCTCGCCGGGAAACTCGGCACCCTCCCCCGCCAGCAGGATGTACAGCGGATGGCGATCCGGCCCGTTGACGTCGAGCTTGGCCGACAGCGGGAAGCTGACGCCGTACTGCGTGCTGCAGAACTGCCGGATTTCCTCGGCGCTGCCCGGCTCCTGCCCGGCAAACTGGTTGCACGGCAGCCCGAGCACGCTGAAACCGCGCGCCTGATAGGTCTGCTGCAACTGCTCAAGCCCCGCGTACTGCGGCGTCAACCCGCATTGGGAGGCCACGTTGACCAACAGCAGCACCTGTCCTTCGAACGGCGCCAGCGGCAACTCACTACCATCCAGCCCCTGTAACACCAGCTCGTGTATGGCACTCATGGGAACTCCTTGCAGGCAAAGATCACAGAGGGCAAAAAGGTGCCCTCAGGCACCCTTCTGTTTAACGCTAAAAGCCAGCAATCAGTGGTGATGACCGCCTTCACCGTGGACATGACCATGGGCAATTTCTTCCGCATGGGCATCGCGCACGTCAACCACCTTGACCTGGAAGTTCAGGCGCTGACCCGCCAGCGGGTGATTGCCATCAACGGTTACTTCATCGCCATCCAGATCACGGATAGTGACGATCTGCATGCTGCCATCCGGGCCGGAGGCATGGAACTGCATACCCACTTCCAGCTCGTCGACGCCTTCAAACATCTCGCGGCCGAGCACTGCCACCAGCTCGGCGCTGTATTCGCCGTAGGCGTCCTGCGGCTCAACGGCTACGCTGAGCTCATCACCAGCGCGCTTGCCTTCGAGGGCTTTTTCCAGCCCGACAATAATATTGCCGGCACCGTGCAGATAAACCATGGGGGCGCCACCGGCGGAGCTGTCGATCACCTCTCCGGCGTCGTTGGTCAGGGTATAGTCGATGGAGACAGCCTTGTTGGCAGCAATCAGCATGGGGCAGGACCTTTAGCTCTGGGAAAGAAGAGCTTGCAAGTTTACCCGTGCAATCATCTGATTGCGAACCAGGGCCGGATAAACGGGCGATGCCCGCCGGATTTTGCAGTTCCCTTTTCGAGTAATGCGGATGTCTGAACGCCATATCCTGGTCATCAACTGCGGCAGCTCATCGATCAAATTTGCCCTGCTTGGCGAGACCCGCGAGCAGCCGCTGCTCAGCGGCCTGGCCGAATGCCTGGGCAGTGCTGACGCGCTGCTGCGCTGGCAGGCTGGCGAGGACAAGCAGCGTTTGCCGATTCCCGGCGCCGACCATCGAGGCGCGCTGGCACAGTTGCTGGCGCTGATCGAACGCACAGCCGTCACGCTCAGCGGCATCGGTCACCGCGTGGTGCACGGCGGTGAACACTTTACCGCCGCCCATCTGCTGGATGCGCCAACGCTTACGGCAATCCGCTCGGTCAGCGCCCTGGCGCCCCTGCATAACCCGGCCTGCCTGCAAGGCATTGAAGCCGCGCTGAGTCTGTATCCGCAGTTACCCCAGGTGGCCGTGTTCGATACCGCCTTTCACCAGAGCATGCCGGCGCATGCCTATCGCTATGCCGTGCCGGAAACCCTGTACCGCGAGCAGGGCGTGCGCCGCTATGGCTTTCATGGCAGCAGCCATCGTTATGTGAGCAGGCGTGCGGCGCAGCTCACCGGCCTGCCCGTGGAGGCCAGCAGCTGGCTGGTGGCGCATCTGGGCAATGGCAGCTCGACCTGCGCCATCGTCAACGGCCAGAGCCTCGATACCAGCATGGGCATGACACCACTGGAGGGCGTGGTGATGGGCACGCGCAGTGGTGATGTCGATCCCGGCCTGCACGGGCATCTGATGCGCACGCTGGGCTGGAGCCTGGAGCAGGTCGACAGCATGCTTAACAAGCAAAGCGGGTTGCTCGGCCTGTCCGGCCTGTCCAATGACATGCGCAGCCTGGAGCAGGCCCGGCTGGAGGGGCATCCCGGCGCCAGCCTGGCCATCGAGGTATTCTGCTACCGTCTGGCCAAATCACTGGCCGCCATGAGCTGCGCCCTGCCGCAACTGGACGGACTGATCTTTACCGGCGGCATCGGCGAAAATTCTGCGCTGATCCGCAGCAAGACCATCGGGCACCTGAAGCTGCTCCATCTGGCGCTGGACCCGGCGGCCAACGCCCGCGCCGTGGCCGGTTGCAGCGGCGAAATCCAGGCCAGCGGCCACCCGCGCGTGCTGGTGGTGCCGACCAACGAAGAACGCCAGATCGCCCTCGACACCCTGGCCCTGCTGCCGAACTGACCGGAGTTTTCCATGCATACGTTCATCATCGTTCCCACCGGCTTTGGCGTGGGTCTGACCTCGATCAGCCTGGGCATGGTCCGGGCTCTTGAGCGCACCGGGCTGAAAGTGGGGTTCTGCAAGCCGATCGCGCAAAACCATGAAGGTGACAACGGCCCCGAGCGCTCCTCGGAGCTGGTCGCCCGCACCCACGCCATCCAGCCACCGATACCGCTGGCCCTGCCGCAGGTCGAACGCATGCTCGGCGATGGACAGCTGGATGAATTGCTCGAACAAGTGGTGCATCTCTGTCAGCAGGCCAGCGAAACCCGCGACGTGTTGCTGGTTGAAGGGATGGCGGCCACCCGACAAGCCAGTTATGCCGCGCAGGTGAATGCCAAACTGGCGCAGGCGCTGAACGCCGAAGTGATTCTGGTCTCGGCTCCCGAGGGTGAGAGCATCAAGGAACTGACCGACCGCATCGATATCCAGGCCCAGCAGTTTGGGGGCTGCGAGAACCCCAAGGTGCTCGGGGTGATCTTCAACAAGGTGCGTGACAGCGACTTCACCGCGCGCCTGCAGAAGGAGTCGCCACTGTTCCGGCATGCGAACTTTCGCCTGCTCGGCAGTATTGGCTGGAACGCCGAACTGAATGCCCCGCGCACCAGTGATGTGGCCGAACTGATGAATGCCGAGGTGCTCAACGTCGGTCAGTCCAGACTCAGACGGGTGCAGGACATCGTGCTGTTCGCCCGCGCCGTACACAACTCGGTAGACCTGCTCAAACCCGGTGTACTGGTGGTGACCCCGGGCGACCGCGACGACATCATCCTCGCGGCCAGTCTGGCGGCGATGAATGGCGTGCCGCTGGCCGGCCTGCTGTTGTGCGGAAACTTCCCTCCCGATGCGCGCATTCTCGAACTGTGCCAGGGCGCCCTGCAGGCAGGCCTGCCCCTGCTCTCGGTCAAGACCGGCTCCTACGACACCGCGCACAACCTGCGGCAGATCAACCGCGAAATTCCGCTGGACGATCTGGAGCGTGCGGAACTGGTCTGCGAGTTTGTCGCCAGCCACCTCGATCATGCCTGGCTCAACCAACGCTGCGGCATGCCGCAGGTCAACCGCCTGTCCCCCCCGGCATTCCGCTACCGGCTGGTGCAGCGTGCGCAGACCGCGAACAAGCGCATCGTCCTGCCGGAGGGCAGTGAACCACGCACCGTACAGGCTGCCGCCATCTGTCAGGCACGCGGGATTGCCCGTTGCGTGTTGCTGGCCAAGCCGGAAGCCGTCGCAGCGGTGGCCAAGGCACAGGGCATTGAGTTGCCCGCCGGTCTGGAAATTCTCGATCCGGATCAGGTCCGCGAGCGTTACGTCGCACCCATGGTCGAATTGCGCAAGGGCAAGGGCCTGAATGCACCGATGGCCAGCGCACAACTGGAAGACACCGTGGTGCTGGGCACCATGATGCTGGCACTGGGCGAAGTCGACGGGCTGGTGTCCGGCGCCATTCACACCACTGCCAACACCATCCGCCCGGCCCTGCAGCTGATCAAGACCGCCCCCGGCTACCAGCTGGTGTCTTCAATATTCTTCATGCTGCTGCCCGAACAGGTGGTGGTCTATGGCGACTGCGCGGTCAACCCGGACCCTAGCGCCAGCGAACTGGCAGAAATCGCCCTGCAAAGCGCTGCCTCAGCGGCAGCCTTTGGCATCGAACCGCGGGTGGCGATGATCAGCTACTCCACCGGCGATTCCGGCAGCGGCGCGGAAGTCGACAAAGTGCGCGAAGCCACCCGGTTGGCACGGGAAAAGAACCCGCAACTGCTGATCGACGGTCCGTTGCAATACGATGCCGCCGCGATTGAAAGCGTGGGCCGGCAGAAGGCTCCGGACAGCCAGGTGGCCGGGCGCGCCACGGTATTCGTGTTCCCCGACCTGAACACCGGCAACACCACCTACAAAGCCGTCCAGCGCAGCGCCGGGGTAATCAGCGTCGGCCCCATGCTGCAGGGACTGCGCAAGCCGGTGAATGACCTGTCGCGCGGTGCCCTGGTCGACGATATCGTCTACACCATCGCCCTGACCGCGGTGCAGAGCGATGCCTGAAGCAACGATTGACCCGCCAGTCACAAACGGGGCTTGCAGGTCGGTGTACAGGCGTTAACCTTGGTTGACCTGCCTGCCTGACCGGCGGGCTCTTTTCCGCCAATCAATGAGGCCATTGCCCCATGCTGCGCTTTCTCCCTGCCCCGGTTCGCGGCGTCATCGCCGCCCTGATGCTGTTCAGTAACACGCTGTTTTTCTGCTGGCCGCTGTTCATCGGCGCCCTGTTCAAGGCTGCACTACCGTTTGCAGGCGCACGCAAGGTGATCAATCACGTGATGCACCGCTGCGCCGAAACGTGGATTTCGGTGAACAAGTTCTGGATGAATCTGGTGCAACCGATCCAGTGGGATGTCCAAGGGCTGCAGAATGTCGACATGGGTCACTCCTACCTGATCACCAGCAATCACCAGACCTGGGTCGACATTCTGGTGCTGCAATACCAGCTCAACCGCAAAGCGCCCTTTCTGAAATTCTTTCTCAAGCAGGAACTGATCTGGGTACCGGTCATCGGCCTGTGCTGGTGGGCGCTGGAGTTTCCCTTCATGAAGCGCTTCAGCAAGGAATATCTGGCCAAGCATCCGGAAAAACGCGGCCAGGACATGCTCACCACGCGCAAGGCCTGCGAGCGCTTCAAGACCAATCCGGTGTCGGTATTCAACTTTCTGGAAGGCACGCGCTTTACCAAAGCCAAGCACGAGCAGCAGGACTCACCGTTTCGCTATCTGCTCAAGCCCAAAGCCGGCGGTATTGCCTTTGTGCTGGATGCCATGGGCAGTCAGCTCAGCTCAATGATCAACGTGACCATTCACTACCCGGCAGGCGTACCGACCTTCTGGGATCTGCTGTGCGGACAGGTGAAATGCATCGTGGTGCGCTTCGACAAGCTGGAAATCCCTGCCCAGTTCGTCGGCCAGAGCTATGACCAGAGCGATGAATACCGGCTGGCCTTCCAGCAGTGGGTCAATCAGCTGTGGGAGCAGAAAGATGCGCTGCTGGGCGAGCTGCACCGCGACTATCCGGCCTAAAGGAAGGTAAACGGATTGGAAATCCATAGTATTTCTTCGAGGACCTGAATAGCAGGTTTAAGGCGCAGCGCTTTTCTCTCTAAGGAACTACAGATTGCGCCTTGCACGGCGCCTCACTTTTCTTTGTTTGCGCAAAGAAAAGTAAGCAAAAGAAAACGCACCCCGACATCCGGCCCCAAGCGCTTCGCACTTGGGGTTCGTTCGCGCCATCGACGCTTCAGGGGCGCGTCGCGAAGGGCCATCCATGGCCCATCACGCCTTTCGCGGCGTCCATGCCGCTCAACCCCTTCCACACCGATTCCGCTCACCCTTCTGACGGGACTTCCAGTCCGTGCACATTCGAAAGTAGGGTGGATAACCGCGCAGCGTTATCCACCAAAGCCCCGCCTGGTGGAAAAGCCGCAGGCGGCGTTTTCCACCCTACGCAAATGATTCGGTAGTCGGACCAGCCCCGTCAGCAGGCTGAGCAGAGGTGTTGTGCAGCAGGATTCGAGGCAGGACGCCGAGAAAGCTCCGATGGGACACGACGTCCCTTCGGAGCGTGCCTGCGGAGCGACACCGGCGTGAGGGGAGTCTGAGCAGAGCGAAGACCCGGATGCCGGGGGGTGTTTCTTTGCCTAGCTTTCTTTGCACAAGCAAAGAAAGTAGGTCGCCCGGCGGGGCGAAATCAAAGCTATCAATCAACAGCGATAATCAGGTAGTAATCTAACCCAACAACATCTCCGGATTTCCAATCCGTTTAAAAACCAGCCCCCCATAAAAAAGCCCCATCAGCGCTGGCTGACGGGGCTCGTGGCAGCTCATAACAAACTACGGCAGCAAACCATTACCAATGGCCGGATCGCGCACCAGCTTGCTCAGTGCATCGCTGAGTACTTCGCTGACCAGCTGATTATTGGTCTCCTCATTGGGTGCCATTCCGGAACGCTGGTTCATCGAGGCTGAATAGCGGCCGTTATAGCGGCGATTACCGTTCTGCACGTCCACATTGAGGATCGCGCTGATGTTGGCCTCGGTCACGTAGGCCTGATCTTTGGGTGACTGGTACTTCAGCTCGCTGAGGGTCACCGTCAGGGTCGGTGCATTCATGGCGCCCGGCATTGGCGTAAAGCCCATCAGCCGGACAGCCGCTTCAACCTGCGCCTGCAGCTTGGGCACAATAGTGGAACTGGCCACGCTGATGGTGCTGGTTTCGGGGTACAACCCGCCACGGGTGCCCAATACCGGCGAAGCCCGTCCGTCCACCACGCGCACCTGAACCGGCTGGCCCTGGCCAACGGCAACGATTGCGCCCTTGAACTCGGGCTGCGGATTGAGTTGCTGCGGGCTCAGGCCACAGCCGGCCAGTGCAAGGCCCGTTAAAACGATCAAGGCGGAAAGCAGTCGGTGCCGCATGCAAAATTCTCCAGATAAGCCATAAAAACGCCGGCAGTATAACCATCGACCCCGCACGACTGACAGTCAGCTTGCGCAGATCCGACCCGTGAACGATCAAAGGGTTCAGCCTGCCTGCAACAGCCCTGCCACTAATCGACCAAAGATTAAGCGACGAACCGGCGAAATTTGCCGATTTGATCGTTATAATCGCGCCAATTTCTGAAAGCCTTTGAAACGTTCTCTGCCGGTCTGCGGGCCTGCCGAGTCAAATTCGACCTGAGAGCCCCGGCCTGACAGGCCTGAACACGATCCAGGTTCACCCGATCTGCCGCCCAATTTGCGCAGATCAGAGGCACTATCAGATTCACGTTTCCAAAAGAGCGTGAAAAACGGTTTTACACAACTTCAAAAGAGTGTGACTGGCAAATGGCAAAAGACAACGCAACAGTTGATGTATTGCTGGTGGGTGCAGGAATCATGAGCGCGACCCTGGGGACGCTGCTCAAGGAGCTGGATCCTTCCCTCAAGGTTGAGCTGGTTGAGCTGCTGGATCGCGGCGCTGCCGAAAGCTCCAACCCATGGAACAATGCCGGCACCGGACACGCCGGCCTGTGTGAGCTGAACTACACACCGCCAGACGCCGACGGATCGATCCCGATCAACAAGGCGGTGAGCATTCACAGCATGTTCGAGGTGTCCAAGCAGTTCTGGGGACATCTGGTCGAGCAAGGCACCTTTGGCGCACCGCAGAAATTCATCAACTCCGTACCGCACATGAGCTTTGTGCGCGGCAGCGACGGTGTCGCGTACCTGAAAAAGCGCCATGAAGCGCTGATCAAGCACCATTGCTTCAGCAACATGGAATATTCCGAAGATCGCGGCACCATCGGCGAATGGGCGCCGTTGCTGATGCCCGGCCGCGACCATGCCGAGCCCGTGGCGTGCACCCGCGTCAACAGCGGTACCGACCTGAACTTCGGCGCACTGACCGGCCAGTTGCTGCAGTACCTCGCCCAGCAACCCGACACAACCATCGACTACAGCCAGCGCGTGATTGGCCTGGAACGCAGTGATGCTGGCTGGGAAGTCGTAATAAAGGATTTGGTAACCGGCAAGGAACGCAGTGTGACTGCCCGCTTCGTCTTTCTGGGCGCCGGTGGTGCGGCATTGCCGCTGCTGCAGAAGTCCGGCATCCCGGAAGGCAAGGGTTACGGTGGGTTCCCGGTCAGCGGTCAGTGGCTGCGTTGTGACAACCCCGAAGTGGTGGCCCAGCATCAGGCCAAGGTTTACAGCCAGGCCGAAGTGGGCGCACCACCGATGTCGGTGCCGCACCTGGACACCCGCATGGTCGACGGCCAGAAATCTCTGCTGTTCGGACCTTACGCCGGCTTCTCCACCAAGTTCCTGCGGCACGGTTCCTACATGGACCTGCCGAAGTCGATCCGCCCCAGCAACCTCATACCGATGCTTGCCGTGGCCCGCGACAACATGGACCTGACCCGCTACCTGATCAAGGAAGTCATGCAGTCCGAGGATTCGCGCCTCAGTGCCCTGCGCAAGTTCTACCCGCAGGCCCGGGATGCCGACTGGCGTCTGGAAACCGCCGGCCAGCGCGTGCAGATCATCAAGAAGGATGAGGAAACCGGCGGCAAGCTGGAGTTTGGTACCGAGATCGTTGCCGCCGCCGATGGCAGCATCGCGGCCCTGCTCGGCGCCTCACCCGGCGCGTCGGTTTCGGTGTCGGCGATGCTCGACGTACTGTACCGCTGCTTCCCCAACCAGATGGCTTCCGCCGCCTGGCAGGAGCGCCTGAAGGGCATGTTCCCGGCGTCGGCCAGGGACCTGCAGAACGATGCGCAGCTGTACCGTCAGGTACGCAGCCAGTCGGATGCCCGGCTCCAGCTGACGACCACCCCCTGAGCCAGACCAGACGCCACCTTCGGGTGGCGTTTTGTTTCAGGCCGCCGGCAGCTCCAGCTGGTCTTTCAGCCACTTACAGAAGTGCCCCACCAACGAGATACTTTCACTGTCGTGATGCACCAGCAGCGACCAGCCGGGGCCTCTTACCGTTTGCTCGATCAGCGGCTGTAACAAGCCCAGAGCGCAGGCGCGCTCGGCTAACAACTTGCTCACCAGCGCAATGCCCAAACCCCGGGTCGCCGCATCCAGCAGCAGTCCCGGATCGGAGAAGTTCAGGCCGCTGCTTTTCTGCCCCACATCCGCGCCGCCGCGCAGCGCCCACTGACTCCAGTCCATTTCCCGCTCGCCGTGCAGAGTCAGGCGCTGATCTCCCGGAGTGTTCAGCAGATCCGGATGGCAGGCCGGATAGAGCTCATCGGTGAGCAGCGGATAAAGCCTGCATTGCGCCTGTTCGCTCAGGTCATCGCGCACGGCGATGTCGATAGTCTGCTTGGCAAAGTCAGGACATTCGTCGGTGGTCAACAGCCACAGGTCGGCGTCAGGATATTGCCGGTGAAAGTCATTCAGGCGCGGGTTGAGCCAGTGGTAGGCAAAGGCCGGCGTGGTATTGACGATCAGTTGATTGGGTTTGCTGTACTGATCCAGCCGGCGAATACCAACGGCCAGTTTTTCCAGCATGCCCTGCGTGGTGCTCAGCAGGTCGTGGCCGGCATCGGTCAGGATCACGCTGCGACCGGTACGGGTAAACAGTGGCTGGCCCAGGTAACTTTCCAGACTGCGTATCTGCTGACTGATCGCCGACTGAGTGAGGTGCAGTTCCTCTGCAGCGCGATGAAAACTGCCGAGTCGCGCGGCAGCCTCAAAGCCTCGCAGTGCGTTCAGGGGGGGCCAGTGCTTGAGCATGATTGATAAGTTTCCCTAATCAGATTTATGCAAAATCTATCGTTTGTTGCCTTGAATTTACAGCCTTAGGATGAAAGTCGTCACCAGGAACGCATTTTTCGGTGATAACCAGGACTTAACTCAAAGGCACTTGTATGCAGCATAACGCAGAAGCACAAACCGGTTGGATCATGCCCGCTGAATGGGCAACGCACAGCGCTACCTGGATGGCCTGGCCACACAACAAATCGCTCTGGGAATCCGGCTGGGGGGTGACACTGGAGGCGGTGCAGGTCGATTTTGCGCGGGTAGCCAATGCCATCGCCCGCTTCGAACCGGTGAAGATGGTGGTGGATCCTTCTGCGGTGGTGCGTGCCCGTGAGCTGTGTGGTGCCAATATCGAACTGATCGAGATTGCCATCAACGACAGCTGGTGCCGTGACTCCGGCCCCTCCTTCGTCTGCCATCCGCAATTGGGGCTGGCCGGTGTCAGCTGGCGCTTCAATGCCTGGGGCGGCAAGTCGGCCCATGAGCTGGACGAAGGTCTGGCGCGCCGCGTGCTCAACTCGCTGGGATTGCCCTGCTTCGGTACGCATCTGTCCAACGAAGGCGGAGCGATCCATGTCGATGGCGAAGGCACACTGATCACCACTGAATCGGTGCTGCTCAACCCGAACCGCAACCCGGGAATGAGCAAGCAAGAGATGGAAGAGATCTTCTCGCGCTTTCTCGGCGTGAAGAAAACCATCTGGCTGCCAGGCGATCCGGATTACGTCACCGGCGACATGACTGACGGCCATATCGACGGCGTCTGCGCCTTTGCCCGTCCCGGCGTGCTGCTGGTGGATGCCACCCGTGACCAGTCGTCGGTGTATGCCCAAGTGGTGCGTGAGAACCGTCGTGTGCTGGAGCTGGCAACCGATGCGCAAGGCCGCAAATTCGAGCTGATCGAACTGTTTGAAGCCACCGATGCGGTGGATACCGAGGCCGAAGTGTTCTGTGCTTCCTACACCAACTTCTACATCGCCAATGGCGCCATCATCATGCCGGCTTACGGCATTGACGCGGACAAGGAAGCCGCTGCCGTTCTGGCCAAAGCCTTCCCGGGGCGCGAGGTAGTGCCGGTGCAAATCAATACCCTGGCCCATGGCGGCGGCGGTGTGCACTGCATCACCCAGCAACAGCCGGCCTGGCCGCTGAGAGCGGTAATCGCATGAGCAAGTTGACCGTTGCAACTACCCAGTTTGCCTGCAGCTGGGATCTGAAGAAAAACCTCGATCAGGCCGAGCAGTTGGTGCGTGAGGCGGCCGCCAAGGGTGCTCAGCTGATCCTGCTGCAAGAGCTGTTCGCCACCCCGTATTTCTGCATCGAACAGGATCACAAACACCTGGCACTGGCCGAAGAATTCTCGTCCAGCCCGCTGCTCAAGCGCTTTGCCGCTCTGGCCGGGGAGTTGGGTGTGGTGTTGCCGCTGAGCTGGTTCGAGAAGGCCGGTAACGCCTACTTCAATTCGCTGGCGGTAGCCGATGCCGACGGCCGTCTGCTGGGCGTGTACCGCAAGACCCACATCCCCAACGCCATCGGTTATCAGGAGAAGGAATACTTTAGTCCGGGTGATACCGGCTTCAAAGTCTGGGACAGCGCCTTCGGCCGCATTGGGGTGGGCATCTGCTGGGATCAGTGGTTCCCGGAGACGGCGCGCTGCATGGCCCTGATGGGCGCCGAAGTGCTGTTGTATCCAACCGCCATCGGTTCCGAACCCGGCGCTGCGGCGCTGGATTCACGTGATCACTGGCAGCTGACCCAGCGCGGTCATGCCGCCGCCAACATCATGCCGGTGATAGCGGCCAACCGCGTCGGCCGTGAAGTGGCAACTACCGACCCGGCCCTGCAGATGAGTTTCTATGGCTCGTCCTTCATTACCGATCACAAGGGCAAATTGCTCGCCGAAGCAGACCGCGACAGCACCGGTGTGCTGGTGCAGAACCTGGATCTGGCGGCCATGCGCGAAGAGCGCCTGACCTGGGGAATTTACCGCGACCGCCGTCCGGAAATGTACGGCCCGTTGTTAGGCCTGGATGGCCGCCACCTGAATGCACGCTGGAATACTCAAGGGGTATGACGATGAAAACCAACCATAAAAAATTGCTGTTCCCGGGGCTCGCGCTGGCTTTCAGCCTCGCGTGCTCGATGACACACGCCGCCGAACAAAAGACCCTGAAGCTGTTCAACTGGGCCGACTACTTTGCCGAAGACACGATCAAGAACTTCACCGCCGAAACCGGCATCGTGGTGATCTATGACGTGATGGACAGCAGCGAAACGCTGGAAGCCAAGATGATGACCGGCAACAGCGGCTACGACCTGATATTCCCCGGCGATACCGTCGCCGAGCGGCTGATGCGCGCTGGCAGCATCCAGAAACTGGACAAAACCCAGCTGACGGAAATGGCCAATATCGATCCGGGGCTGCTCGAATTGCGCCAGCGCTATCCCAAGTCGGCCGCGGCAACGGTGCCCTACACCTGGGGCACCATCGGCTTCACCTACAACGCGGATGAAATCAGCAAGCGCCTGCCCAATGCGCCGGTCAACAGCCTTGACCTGCTGTTCAAGCCGGAAAACGCGGGCAAGCTCGCCAACTGCGGCATTTCCATGATCGACTCGCCCGACGAAGTGCTGGCCGTGGTGCTGAATTACCTCGGCCACCCGCCACGCAGTGCCGATCCGAAACACCTGGCAGAGGCCGAGAAGTTGCTGGTGTCGATCAAGCCGTACATCAAGAAGTTCCAGTCGCAGCCGGTGACCGATCTGGTCAACGGTGACCTGTGCCTGTCGCTGGGTTACAGCGGCGACATGACCCAGGCCAACTGGGCGGCTGAAGCCGCCGGCAAAAGTGCAGCCTTCCAGTTCCGCCTGCCCAAGGAAGGCACCACGGTCTGGATGGACACCATGGCCATTCCGGTGGACGCGGCGCACCCTGAGTACGCCTATGCCTTTATCAACTTCATCATGCGCCCGCAGAGCATGGCGGACATCACCAACTTCACCGGCTACCCGACGTCCAATGAACTGGCCAAGCCCATGGTGGCTGAAGCGATGCGCGACAACCCGGATATCTACCCGCCCAAAGCGGTCTACGCGACGCTGATCACCGGTGAAGATATTGCGCAGAAAGCGATGCGTGCGCGGATGCGGGCCTGGACCAACTTCAAGACCGCCAAAACCGAGTAAGCGCTGGCTGCGGCGCCGCTTGCGTGGCGCCCAGTTGCAACCGACAGGAGTGCAGAGCATGTCGACGCGTCGTGAATTCATGCAGCAGCTGACCACCTTGGCCGCGCTGATTCCTTTGACCGGCCTTGGCCTGGCATCGCGCCATGCGCTGGCCGCCGAAGCGGACTGGTTCATGCCGGATGAAGCCGGGCAACAGGCTCGGGCGTTTGTCGCCTATGCCGCGCAAGTGCAGGTCTGGGAGGACTGGGCAGACGCCGTCAATCAGACTGTCGGTCAACTGGCCAGAACCATTGCCCGCTATCAACCGGTCACCGTGTTGTGCCGGCCGGAAGATCTGGCCGAGGCCAAAGCGGCTTGCGGCACCGTCAATACCGAGTATCTGGCGCTGCCGGTGGATGACATCTGGTGCCGCGATTACGGTGGCTGCTTCGTGCTCAATGACGAGGGTGACCTGGGGCTGGTGGATTTCAACTTCAACGGCTGGGGCAACAAGCAGACCCATCGCCACGATGCAGCCGTGGCACAGGACCTGAGCGACGAATGCCTCGCCAGCTATATCCGCAGCGAACTGACCGGTGAGGGTGGCGGCATTGAAGTCGATGGCCACGGCACGGCGATCCTGACCGAAAGCTGCTGGATCAACAGCAACCGCAATCCGGGCTGGAGCAAGGCTGAAGTCGAAGCCGAACTCAAGGAAATGCTCGGCCTGCGCAAGATCATCTGGCTGCCGGGTATCAAGGGCAAGGACATCACCGACGCCCATGTGGATTTCTATGCGCGCTTTGTCGAACCGGGTGTGGTGATCGCCAATCTGGACAACGACCCGCAGTCCTACGACTACGCGGTCACGCGCACCCACCTGGAGATTCTGAACAACGCTAGCGATGCCGATGGCCATCCATTGCAGGTGCATACCCTGCCGCCGCCACGGCAACTGCGCAGCAATGAGTTCACCGATGACAATCCGGATTTCGCCCCCGGCTATATCAACTACCTGGTGATCAACGATGCCGTGATTGCGCCGCAGTTTGGCGATGCCGCAGCGGACAAATACTGCAAGGAGTTACTGACCAGGCTGTATCCCGACCGCGAGGTTGTGCAACTGGATATCGACCCGATTGCTGCCGGTGGTGGCGGCATTCACTGCATCACGAAAAACCTGCCGCGCAGCGGCTAGTTCAACACTCCGAACCGCGTCTTTCGCCGCTTTCACGACCGGCGACAGGCTTTGTTCGGCCATAAGAAGTCACCCAAGCGCTGAAACGCTTTGCCAGACCAATAAAAAAACCAAGGAGCACGTGCAATGCCAATCAACAAATGCAACCTGCTGGCGCTGGCCATCACCGCCGCCATCAGCCAGAACCTGTATGCCGCGGAAGATGACAGCAAAGACCCCGGACTAACCGAGGCGACCAGTGCATCGAGTCAGGCCAGCGCCAACGGCTTTTTTGAGGACGCAGACCTGCTGCTGGAAAATCGCAACGTGGCGTTCTACCAGAATGCGCTGAACACCGAACCCGGCACCCAGAACTACCAGAGCGAGTGGGGCCAGGCCGCCATGCTGACCTTCACCTCCGGCTACACCCAGGGCCTGGTCGGTTTTGGTGTGGATGCCTTCGCCAACGGCGCCGTGCGCCTGAACAGCGGCGCTGGCACCGGTGGCAGTCCGGTGCTGCCGGCCAACGGCAGTCGCTGTGATGCCGTCACCGGTTCCTGCATCGGCCAGGAATCCTATGGACTGGCCGGTGGCGCAGTGAAAGCGCGCATCTCCGAGACCGAGATCAAGGCCGGTGACCTGCGTCCCAACAGCCCGGTGTTCGGCACCTGGGATGGCTACCTGATGCCACAGCACGCCAACGGCGGCATGTTCAGCAGTAACGAGATCGAGAACCTGGCCCTGCAAGGCGGGCACTTCACCTCCGGCACGGCCGACAACAGCACCAACCGTGACGGCAATCTGGGTACCACTTACGGCGTTACCCGGGTCGACAGCGCGGACTATCTGGGTGGCGATTACACCTTCAGCGACAGCCTGACCTTCGGCCTGCACGCGGCCAAGTACGAAGATGTCTGGAACCAGTACTACGCCGACCTCTACCACTTCTGGGGCCTGAGTGACGACACCTCGCTGCTCACCAGTCTGGCCTGGTACAAGACCGCCGATACCGGCGACGCCGACGCCGGGGATATCGACACCAATGCCTACAGTGCCGCACTGGCACTGACCCATGGCGCCCACACCGTCACCTTCGCCCACCAGAAAGTGAATGGCGACACGCCCTTTGACTATCTGGGTGTGAGTGGCTTCAGCGGTTCGGACAACAAAGGTCAGCTGTACAACCCAGCCGGTTCGATCTGGTTGGCCAACTCCTCGCAATTTGCCGATTTCAACTCGCCGAACCTTGCCTCCTACAAGCTGCAATACGACCTGGATGGCGCCGCGTTCGGCATCCCCGGGCTGGCTTTCATGACCCGCTATGTCCGCGGCAGCGGCGGTGACGGCCGCAAGGCCGATGTGAATGGCGCCTACGCCTTCTACGCCGACATGCACGACGGCAAGGAGTGGGAGCGCGACGTACAGGTGTCCTATGTGGTGCAGGACGGCGCAGCCAAAGACCTGTCGTTCACCCTGCGTCAGGCCACCTACCGGGGCAACTCGGACGCCAACCTCAACTCGGGTAAAGACGTGGATGAGGTCCGCCTGATCACCTCATACCCGCTGGACATTCTGTAAAGCGTTTCAGGCCTGCATTCGCGCAAGGCAGGCGCAAAGACTTCAAGGTGGGTGACGGTAAGACCGGCATGCGCCGTGAAGAAAAGGACGGCTATGGCAAGGATGCCTTTTACGCCGTTACACATCGCCAGGATGGCGGTAAAGCATGAAGGGCGAGCGTAGTTCGGGCGCCCATAGACAATGTTAAAAACTTATAAAGAGAGGTGATCTCATGTCTACGCGTCGTGACTTTATGAAGCAATTGAGTGCAGTAGCGGGTATCAGTGCGTTGTCTTCGCTGGGGCTGGGCGTTGCCGCCCCGCGAGCGTTGGCTGCGCTGGGCAGCACCTGGTACATGCCCGATGAAAGTGCTGTGCAGCAGCGAATTTTCGTTGCCTTTGCAGCCAAGACTTCAATCTGGGATACCTGGGCAACAGCGGTCAACAACAACGTTGCGCTGATTGCCAAGACCATCGCCAAATACCAGCCGGTAACCGTGCTCTGCCGTTCTGCCGACCTGACCAAGGCCAAGACCGCTTGCGGCACTTCAACCAATATCCAGTACATGACCATGCCGCTGGATGACATCTGGTGCCGCGACTACGGTGGCTGTTTCGTGGTGGATGGCAGCGGCGGTCGCGGGCTGGTGGATTTCAACTTCAACGGCTGGGGCGGCAAGCAGACCTCAACCAATGATGCCTATGTGGCGGATGAGATCAGCTCCAGAACCGCAGCCGACTACATTGCCAGCCAGCTGACCGGTGAAGGCGGGGGTATCGAGGTGGACGGCCATGGCACGGCAATCATGACCGAGAGCTGCTGGGTCAACAGCAACCGCAACCCGGGCTGGACCAAGGCGCAGATTGAGGCGGAACTCAAAGCCAACCTGGGTCTGCGCAAGATCATCTGGCTGCCGGGCATCAAGGGCAAGGACATTACCGATGCGCATGTCGATTTCTATGCCCGCTTTGCCAGCAAGGGTGTGGTGATCGCCAACCTGGATAACGATCCAAAATCCTACGATTATCAGGTCACCCGCACGCACCTGCCGATCCTGCAGAACGCCACCGATGCCGATGGCGTGAAGCTGACCGTGCACACCATGTCGCCACCGACCAAAGTGCGCAGCAACCAGTACACGCAAAACAAACCGGACTGGGCTCCCGGCTATATCAACTACCTGCCGATCAACGGTGCGGTTCTGGTGCCACAGTTCGGTGATACCACGGCAGATGCCGCGGCCAAGAACCTGTTAGCCAAGCTTTATCCGGGCCGGGCGATCGTGCAATTGAACATCGACCCGATTGCCGCCGGGGGTGGCGGTATCCACTGCGTGAGCAAAAACATGCCCAAGGTGTAAGGAGAGTCGCATGCACAGGGCCGTCTGGCCCTGTGCATGTCATGCAGAGTTCAACAGCCGTTCAGCTGTAGACCCGCTGACGACCTGAGCGGAAATACACCCGCTTTACTGAGCGCCGGGCATCGGCGTCAGATTCACTTCTACCCGACGATTGGAGGCGCGCCCTTCAACGGTGGCGTTGCTGGCAATTGGCTGATCCGGTCCCGCACCACGGGTGGTGATACGGGCTGCCGGCACCCCTTGTGCCTGCAGATAATTGGCCACGCTCTGCGCCCGGCGCTGCGACAGTTGCATGTTGTAACTGTGCGAGCCGGTGTTGTCGGTGTGGCCGACGATCTCGATATTGTTCTGCTGATACTGCTTCATCGAGTTGGCCACATTGTTCAACGGGCCATAAAAATTGCTGGCGATATCGGCCGAATCCGTAGCGAAGGTGATGTTGCCAGGCATGATCAGCTTGATGTTGTCGCCCTGACGCTGCACTTCGACACCACTGCCCTGCATGCTGCGGCGCAGTTCCGCTTCCTGCTTGTCGGCGTAGTAACCGTAACCGGCACCGGCAGCACCCGCCGCCGCCGCGCCAATCAAGGCGCCCTTGCCACGATTGTCATGGTTGATCAGTGCGCCGGCGGCGGCACCGGCCAGTGCGCCAATCGCACCGTATTTGGCGGTGTTGTTGCTGCTTGGCGGTTGATTGTCATAGGGATTCTGCGTGGCACAGCCGGCCAGCAGGGCAACCGCCGTGGCGGCAACGATCAGACGTGTCTGCATGAACATGAACTGGACTCCTTGGAATGTGTGCATCCCTGAACAGGGGCGCGGATTAGAGCCTGTCGGACGGCAAAAATTCCCGGCTCAGGCACGAATAAACGGATTATCGCGCATTTCATCGCCCAGCACTGTATCCGGGCCGTGTCCGGTCACCACCGTCGCCTCTTCATCCAGCGTATACAGGCGCTCTCTGATCGAGCGCTCGATGGTCGGATAATCGCCGCCCCACAGGTCGGTACGGCCGATGCCGCGCTTGAACAGCGTATCGCCGGCGATCAGCAGCTTCGCGTCGGCAAACCAGAAACTCATCGAGCCCGGCGTATGCCCGGGCGTATGCAGGGCGACCCCGCAACCGCAGTCCAGCGCCTGATCATCGGCCAGCCACTGATCGGGCGCCGGAACCGGGGTATAGGGCACACCGAACATGCGGCACTGCATCTCCAGGTTGTCCCAGAGAAACTGGTCTTCCTTGTGCAAATGCAGGGTCGCGCCGGTTTTCTCCTTCATTTGCCCGGAAGCCAGGAAGTGATCCAGGTGCGCATGCGTGTGAATGATGCTGACCACTTTCAGCCCATGCTTCTCCAGACGCGCCATGATCAGTTCCGGATTACCACCCGGATCGACCACGATGGCCTTTTTCGTCAGCGGATCGCCAATGATCGTGCAGTTGCACTGCAACGGCCCGACAGGGAAGGTTTCACGGATCAGGGCGGGCTGGGCAGTTGGCATGGGAATTCCTTCAACCGGATGAAGTGCATAACGCAGGGAACGGGTGGAGAAGTTCACCCCAAGTGCCCCTGCGTTTCAACACCCGCATGACTATTTCACAGCCGCCCCAAGGATGATCTGGCAGGGATTCCTTGATTTTTTTTGAACACAACCGTTCAATAAGCGACACAACTCTCCCTGGTAACTCGCCATCATGACTCCGCTCCAGAAGCGCCTGCACGCTGCCGCCCTGCAACTGTTTGCCGAAAAGGGCGTCAGCGAAATAACCGTCAGTGAGCTGGCACAGGTGGCCGGTGTGGCCCGCGGCACCATCTACAACAACCTCGGTTCGATCGAGTCGCTGTTTGCCGATGTCGCCAACCAGCTCAGTGCTGAAATGAACCAGCGCGTGGTGAAAAGCGCCGACCCGCAGCTGGAGCCGGCACAGCGCCTGGCGAACGGCATTCGCTTCTATATCCGTCGCGCCCACGAGGAACCACAGTGGGGCGGCTTTATCATCCGCTATGCCTCGTGCACCCAGTCTTTGCAGGACCTCTGGACCGGACCGCCGGTGCAGGACGTCCTGGCAGGTCTTGCGCAATCGCGTTACAGCTTCGACCAGTCCATGCTCACCAGCGTGATGTCGCTGATTGGCGGCGCAGTGCTGGCCGCCATCCTGCTGGTACTCGACGGGCGCAAAACCTGGCGCGAGGCCGGCAGCGAAACCGCCGAACTGGTGCTGCGTGCCCTGGGCATAGCCCCGGACGAAGCGCATCGCCTGGCACGCGAAGAACTCCCGCCGCTGGCCCCCGCTGACTGAGCCCTCCCGGCAGTGACCGCCCGGACACTGCCTGATACCCCCCCTTCCTGCCTGATCCGCTCTTGCGCCTTGCGCACGGCTGAAGCGCACCCAGCACATCCTGCAGCGTCCTGCTGGCTCGGCTCGCTCTGACATATTTATTTTTATTTGAACACTTGTGTTCAAATTAGATCGTGTTAGTATTTTTGGCGCACTGATGGTCAGATGGCAATTCGCCCAGCCCGGCAGTCGCATCACTGGAGCCGGATATGAACCAAGCCGTAACCCTTCCCGGGATGACTTCCCGCAGCGTCACTGTCGGCACACGACAGATCTTCGTCAGCGAAGCCGGCACCGGCTATCCACTGCTCATGCTGCATGGCGGCGGTGCCGGTGCCTCGGGGCTGTCGAACTACTCGCGCAACATCGCAGCGTTGGCGCGGCACTTCCGCGTACTGGTGGCGGATATGCCCGGCTATGGCCAGTCAACCAAGGGCGTCGACCGCAGCGACACCTTCGGCGATCTGGCGCAGTCGATGCTCGGCCTGCTCGATGCGCTGCAGATCAAGCGCGCCCATGTGGTCGGCAACTCGCTGGGCGGCGCCTGTGCCCTGCGCATGGCACTGGAGGCTCCGGGCCGCGTGTCGGCGCTGGTGCTGATGGGCCCGGGCGGGATCGGCACCACGCGCGGCCTGCCGACTGCCGGGCTCAAGCAGCTGCTGAATTACTACAAGGGCAGTGGTCCGTCGCGGGAAAAGCTCACCACTTTCATTCGCGACTATCTGGTCTACGACGGCAGTCAGGTCTCGGACGCCATGATCGAGGAGCGCTACCGCGCCAGCATCGACCCCGAAGTGGTGGCCGCACCGCCGCTGCGCGGCCCCAACAGCCTGGGCGCGGCGCTGCGCATGGACTTCACCCGCGATCCGCGGCTGGCGCAGTGCCGGGTGCCGACTCTGGTGCTGTGGGGCACCGAGGACAAGGTCAACCGCCCCAGCGGTGGCCGCGCCCTGCAGCAGCGTCTGCCCAACTGTGACCTCTACCTGTTCAGCAAGACCGGCCACTGGGTGCAGTGGGAGCGTGCCGAGGAATTCAACGCGGTGGTAGGCAGCTTTCTGGCCGCCCATGCGCCGCACTCTTGATCCGGCCCTTTTCGTAGGTTTGGTTAGGCCAACGGCCGTAACCCAACAAACGGCCGCGAGACGGGTAAGGACGATGCCTTTGGCATCGATGGTGGGTTACGTCGGGCGTCGATACGTCGGGCGTCGCTACGTCGGGCGTCGATACGCCGCTGGCGGCTAACCCACCCTACAAACTAACTCGAGGAGTCTGTGAACCATGGCGAAAGCACCTGACACGCATCCCAACCTGTTCGGCAAAGTACGCATGGGTTATGCACTGGTCGAGTCGCAGAAACTGGAAGACTGGTTGCGCTTCACCCGCGATGCCCTGGGCATCGACGTACAGAAAGTCGACAACAGCCTGATTTGCCGTCTCGACGGCCATGCACGGCGCCTGATCATCAGCGATGGACCGCTTGAAGACGTCGCGGCGCTCGGCTACCAGCTCGACGACCAGGCCAGTCTGGATATCGTGCTGCAACGCCTGCGCCAGCACAGCGTGGCGGTTGAAGCCGGCGATGCCCGCGGCGCTGCCCTGCGTGGCGTCGAGGCCTACTGGCGCTGCATCGGCCCCAAAGGCCTGCCGATCGAGTTCTATGTCACGCCGACTTTGAGCGATGCGCCGCTGCAAATGCTCGCCAGCGGCTTCCTGACCGGCAGCGCCGGCATGGGCCATGTGGCGATCACCTCGCGCAAACCGGAAGCCACGCTGGCGTTCTGGCAGGAGATCCTCGATGCACGGCACAGCGACGACATCGAACAGAAGATGAGCGGCCTGATGCTGGACATCCGCTTCCTGCGCCTGAACGAACGTCACCACTCGGTGGCCGTAGCCTGCACCCGCGGCAAGCGCATGGACCCGATCCGCACCCGCATCCAGCACCTGAACATCCAGTGCGCCACCCTGGAAGACATGACCGCCGCCTTCCAGCGCTGCCGCCGGCTCGGCTACCGGATCATGATGGGCGTCGGCCAGCACACCAACGACCGCGAACTGTCGTTCTACGTGCAGAGCCCGTCCGGTTTCGAAATCGAATACGGCTGGGATCCGATTGCCGTGGACGAAGCCCACTGGCAGCCGACCCTGCACCAGGGCATCAGCACCTGGGGCCACAAGCCGCTCGATCACAGCCTTGCCGATGAACTGCGCCAGGCCGCCCGCGCCGTGCGCTCGCTGCTGCGCGACGAATACACCCCTTTCGAACCCATGCACTGAGGGTAACCCCGATGAATCAGCCAACCACCGATCAAACCGTCGACGTCGTGATTTCCGGACTCGGCCCGACCGGCCTGACGCTGGCCCACCTGCTCGGCAAGCGCGGCCTGTCGGTCGTGGTGCTGGAACGCGAGCCACAGTTCTACGGCAATGCCCGTGCGGTCTACACCGACGACGAATGCCTGCGGATTTTTCAGGCCGCCGGCATAGCCGAAGAACTGACCAAAGACATGCTGCTCAATGCCACCTTCCAGTGGCTGCTGCCCGATGGCGAAGTGCTGCACCAGCTGATTCAGACCGCCCGCCCCTACGGCTGGCCGGCCAACAACCTGTTCTATCAGCCGCTGCTGGAAACCACCCTGGCCGACGGACTGGCGCGCTACCCGCAGGTCAGCGTGCGCCGTGGCCGCGAGTTCACCCGTTTTATTCAGGATGCGGATGGCGTCAGCGTGATGCATATCGAAAGCCGTGGCGCGCAATACAGCAAGCAGGCACCTGTGCTTGGCCAGACGCCAGCGCCGCAGGAGGGCGAGGAAGTCCTGCGCGCCCGCTATTTCGTTGCCTGCGACGGCGGCCGCAGCGCGGTGCGCGCGCAACTGGGCATCAACATGACCGGCAAGAGCTTCCCCAACCCCTGGATCGTGGTCGACATCAAGCAAAAGGACGGCGAGGACTGCCTGCGCCACCTGCCCTATTTCAGCTTCATCTGCGACCCCGAGTGCCCGACTGTCAGTTGCCGCCAACCCTACGGCCATCACCGCTTCGAGTTCATGCTGATGCCCGGCCAGACCAAAGAACACATGGAAAAGCCAGAGACTATTCGTGCCTACCTGAGCAAGTACGTCGACGTCAGCAAGGTCGAGATCCTGCGCAGCCTGGTCTACACCTTCAACGCGCTGGTAGCCGAGAAGTGGCGCGACGGCAGGGTATTGCTTGCCGGTGACGCCGCGCACATGACCCCGCAGTTCGTCGGCCAGGGCATGAATGCCGGTGTGCGCGACGCCTACAACCTGGCCTGGAAACTCGACGCAGTGCTCAAGAGTCAGGCAGGCGACCGACTGCTCGACAGCTACCAGAGCGAACGCCGGCCGCATGCCAAGGCGATGATCGA
>JACCEA010191497.1_pt1 | contig 26462 bp, 12 predicted proteins | sample 7449851 | NCBI WGS metagenome assembly JACCEA01 (sample SAMN15323453, study PRJNA562643) | freshwater metagenome | isolation source: river surface water | place: USA:Blue River Watershed | collected 2017-08-18
ATGATATTGTTTTATTATCTGCAACAACAGTTAAATATGCCTTATTAATATATAAATAACCAGTTTGATAAGTTATATTATAATTATTTGATGTAAAACCAGATGGTATAATATCATATGTATTTACATATATACCTTCCAAACAAGAACCTCCATAAGATATTTCACCATCTAATACAGTTTGATTTTCATTATTAACAAAACCTATAAATGTAATTGTATAATTATTATATTCAAAATTATTACCTGAATAAGTCATTGATTTATTATTTGCTATTATAGTAAGTTCTGCTTTATTAATATATAAATAACCAGTTTCATAAGTTATATTATAATTATTACTTGAATAACCACTTGGTATAATTGTATATGGAATATTATTTACTTCAATTGCATTCAAACAAGTACCACCAATAATTAATGAACCTCCTAATATATTATCAGTAATATCTTCACCATTAACAAATCCAATAAAAGTTACTGTATAATCATTAATATGTTTTAATCCATCATAAATAATAGTAATATCATTTGCTTTAACAATTAATTCAGTCTTGTCAATATTTAATAAACCATTAATATAAGTAATATTATAATTATCACTACTTAATCCAGATGGTATAATAGTATATGAACCAGTATTATATATATTAATACCTGTATTATTAATATCATAATTAACATTATAAATTAATTCACCTGTTAATATATCTATAGTTTCATTATTTACAAATCCAGATAAATTAGCACTAAATAAACCATTATATGCTAATCCTGTATAATTCATATTAATATGATCTGCAGTAATAGTTAATAATGATTTATTTATATTTAAAGTACCATTATTATATATAATATTATAATTATTACTACTATAACCAGATGGTATAATTGTATATGGACTATTAGATACATTTATTCCAGTTAAACAACTACCATTAATTATTAAACTACCAGTTAATACATTTTCATTTTCATTATTAACAAATCCTGTAAAGGATACTGTATAATTTTCAATTGGATAAGTAATACCAATATAATTAATATTTTTATTATCTGCAGTTATAACTAAATTTACAGTATTTATATATAAAATACCAGAATTATAAATAATATTATAATTATTACTACTTAATCCAGATGGTATAATTGTATATGTTCCAACATTAATACTATTATTATCCATAAAAGTACCATTAAATAATAAATTACCTGATAATATACTTTCATTTTCTCCATCAATAAATCCATAATAACTTACTGAATTACTTCCAGAATATTTATAACCATTATATATCATAGTTACATTATTAGCAGTAACTGATAAATCTTTTTTACTAATAGTTAATAATCCATCTAGATAATTAATATTATAATTAATACTTGTTAAACCAGAAGGTATTATACTATATGAACCAGCATTAATATTTGTTTTACAGTTACCTGTAAAAATTAATGTACCAGTTAATACATTATAAGTTTCATCATTAATAAAACCTGAATAAGTAACTGTAAAATTATTATCAGGACAATAATCTCCATTATATTCCATTTGTATATTATTTGCACTAATAGTTAATATTATTTGGTTAATTGTTAAAATACCTTGATAATATATTATTTCATAATTATTTGATGACATTCCAGATGGTATAATAGTATATAAACCTACATTTTTACTTTCTACATTATCAAAAGTACCTGAATATGTTAAAGTTCCAGTCAATACTGTTTCAGTTTCATTATTCATAAATCCTGAATAAGTAACTGTACATAATGATGTATCATAACTATAACCATTATATGACATTACTTTATTATCAGCAGTTATTGTTAATAATGTTTTATTGATAATAAGTGTTCCATTTTGATAAATTATATTGTAATTATCACTTGAATAACCAGATGGTATAATTGTATATGGAATTATTGAAGCATTAATGGCAGTTGAAGAATTACCAGAATATAATATTGAACCAGATAAATCATTAACAGTTTCATTATTAACAAATCCAGTACAAGTAATACTATAATTATTTGATGAACATATTAAGCCAGTATATGTCATAATATAATCATTTGCCTTTATAGTTAAATTTACTGAATTAATATGTAATATGCCATTTTGATAAATAATATTATAATTATTACTAGTTAAACCGGATGGAATAATAGTATATGAACCAACATTCTTTTTATTTTTACAACTATCATCTATAATAATTTCACCAGTTAATACATTTTCAGTTTCATTATTAACAAAACCTGAATAAGTAACAGAATAAAAATCTGAATAAAACAAACCATCATATGATTTAGTAATATTATTAGCAGTTACTGTGAGGTCAGTTTTATTGATAGTAATTATTCCATTAGTATATAATATATCATAATTATCACTAGTTAATCCAGATGGAATAATAGTATATGAACCAACATCTTTATTAGAAATAGAATTACCACCAAAAGATAAACTACCATTTAATATACTTTCATTTTCATTACCAACAAATCCTGAATAAGTAACTGTATAAGATGAATATACCGTACCAATATAATTTATATTTAAATTATTAGCAGTAATATTTAAAGGTGCTTTATTAATGGTTAATGTACCATCAACATATACAATATCATATTTAGTACTTGTTAATCCAGATGCAATAATAGTATATGATCCGACATTTTTATTATTTAAACAATCACCTGAAAAAGTTAATGTTCCAGTTAATATACTTTCAGTATCATTATCAATAAAACCAGAATAATTTACAGTAAAATTATTTGGATAATAATCATTAGAATAAGTCATTGATTTATTATCTGCGGTAATTACTAAAATAGGTTTAATAATAATATCAGGAGGATCAATAATTAAACTACCAGATTGATAACTAATATCATAATTATTACTTGTTAAACCAGAAGGTATAATTTCATATGTACCAACATCAACTGCTGTTAAACTACTTCCGCTAAATATAATCATACCGGATAAAACACTTTCAGTTTCATTATTAACAAAACCTGAATAAGTTAATGTATAATTACTATTATAAATATCTCCAGTATATTTCATAAATGCATTATCAGCAATAATCATTAAAGGTGTTTTATTAATATATAATATACCATTATAAAATGATATATCATAATTATTTGATGTTAATCCAGATGGTATAATATTATATGTTCCAACTGAATAAATTCCATTATAATCTACATTATAACTTATATTTCCATTTAATACAGTTTCATTTTCATTATTAATAAATCCTGAATAAGTTACTGAAAATGAATTTAAATAACTAGCACCAGAATAAGTCATTGATTTATTATCTGCTGTAATAGATAAAATAGCCTTTGTTATATTTAAATATCCAATTATAAAGTTAATATTATAATTATTACTTGTATAACCTGATGGAATAATAGTATAAGGACTTCCCAATACATCAACACCTGATATAAAAGTACCACTAAAAACAAGACTACCATCTAATACACTAACAGTTTCATTATTAACAAAACCAGTACAAGTAACCGTACAATCAGTACTTGATAAACTATTTCCATTATAAATCATTAATTTATCATCTGCTTTAACAGTTAAATTAACTTTATTTATAGTCAAAGTACCATTATTATAAGTTATATCATAATTATCAGAAGTTAAACCAGATGGTATAATAGTATATGAACCAGCATTATATGAACTACCAAAAGTACCAGAATATAATAAAGTACCAGTTAAAACACTTTGAGTTTCATTATTGACAAAACCTGAATAAGTAACCGTACAAGATGATGATGGATATAAAGTTTTATTATAAGATATAGACTTATTATCTGCAGTAATAGATAATGGTGCTTTATTTATAGTAAGAGCACCATTTTGATAAGTAATATCATAATTACTTGATGAATATCCACTAGGTATAATAGTATATGAAGTAATTGAAGCATTAATAGCATTTATAGAAGTACCTGAATATGAAATAGTACCAGTTAAATCTGCAATAGTTTCTGTGCTAACAAATCCTGAAATAGTTACTGAATAATTTGAATAAATAGTACCAATATAAGTAATTGTTTTATCATCTGCTTTAATATTAAGACTTGCTTTATTAATACTTAAAGAACCATTATAATAAGTAATGTCGTAATTATTAGAAGTTAAACCAGATGGTATTATTGTGTAAGTACCTACATTAATACCAGAAGTATAACTACCTGAATATACAAGAGTACCATTTAATATACTTTCAGTTTCATTATTAACAAATCCTGAATAAGTAACTGATTTAGTTCCTGAATAAATACTTTTATTATAAGTCATTGATTTATTATCAGCAGTAATAGATAAAGGTGCTTTATTAATAGTTAATGATCCATTTTGATAAGTTATAATATAATTTGTTGATGATAAACCAGATAGTATAATAGTATAAGAAGTATCTCTAACATTAATAGCAGTTAAACATTCACCACTAATAACAAGACTACCAGTTAAAACTGATTGAGTATCATTATTAATAAATCCAGAATAAGTTACTGAATAATTATTAGCATAAACTAAACCAGTATAAGTCATAGTTATATTATTAGCAATAATAGTTAAATTAATGGGATTAATATGTAAATTACCACTTTGATATGTAATATTATAATTATCACTTGTAAAACCGGATGGAGTAATAGAATAAGTACCGACATTAATAGCATTTGTACTTTCACTATTAAAAGTTAAATTACCAGTTAAAACTGATTGAGATTCACTATTTACAAATCCTGAATAAGTGACAGTAAAATCATTTGAATCAATATATTTAAGTCCAGTATATAAAACAGTTTTATCATTAGCAATAATTGATAAAGATGTCTTATTAATAGTTAATGAACCATTTTGATAAATAATATTATAATTATTTGATGACATACCAGATGGAATAATAGTATATGGAGTTGCACTAGCATTAACTGCATTAATAGATGTTCCTGTATAAGATAATGAACCAGTTAAAACAGCAATAGTTTCATTATTGACAAATCCAGATATAGTATTTGTATAATTAGCATAAGGATAAACTATTCCAGTATAATTAGTTGTTTTATCATCAGCCTTAATTGTCAAATTAACTTTATTGATAGTTAATGTACCATTAGTATAAGTTATTTGATAATTATTAGATGATAAACCAGAAGGTATAATTGTATAAGAACCAGTATTAATTGCAGTTTTAGCAGTACCATTATAAGTTAATATACCAGTTAAAACAGATTGAGTTTGACTATTAACAAATCCAGAATAAGTAACTGAATAAGAACTAGAATATATACTACCTGAATAATTCATATTTATATTATCTGCAGTAATACTTAAAGGTGCTTTATTAATAGTTAATGAACCATTTTGATAAATAATATTATAATTATTACTAGATAATCCAGATGGAATAATTGTATAGGAAGTATCACTAGAATTAATTGCAGTAATAGCAGTACCTGAAAATTGTAATGTACCAGTTAATGAAGTACTATTATCACCATTTACAAAACCAGAATAAGATACAGTATAGTTATTTAATGGACATATTTGTCCAGTATAAGTCATTGTAATATTATTAGCAGTTACAAATAAATCAGTTTTTTGAATATTTAAAGAACCAATTAAATAATTAATTTCATAATTTGTACTACTTAATCCAGAACCTTCTATATAATATGATCCAACATTATAATTATTTGTCCAATTACCACCAATTACTAATGTTCCATCTAATTTACTTTCATCATCACCATCCATAAATCCATCATATACTATATTAAATTGGCCAGAATATATTTGTCCAGTATATGGTGTAAAAATACTTGGAATAAAAATATTTAAAATTGCTTTTTGTACATATAATGTACCATTATAATATTGAATATTATAATTATTACTAGTATATCCAAATGGAATAATTGGATAAGTACCAACATCATCAGTTGGACTTAATACAGAATTATCATATTCTAAATAACCATCTAAATAAGTTTCATCTTCATTATTAACAAATCCAATATAAGATACAGTAAATGAATTTATATAACCATAATGTCCATATGCTAATGATTGATCATCGGCAATAATACTAAGATTAGCAGGATTAATTATTAAAGTACCATTATAATATGTTATATTATAAAATAATGCACTATAATTATATGGAGTAATAGTATATGTACCAGCATTAACTGCAGTTAAACCATTTCCTAAAATATTTGGAGAACCAACAACAACAGAATTAGTTTCAGTATCTGTACCAAGAAATCCAGAATAAGTAACAGAATATGAACCAGTATAAGAAGAACCATTATAAGTCATACTAACATTATTTTGTGTTATTGATAAAGGTGCTTTGAGTATTTTAAAGGTACAAACTGGATAATTAATATTATAATTACCATAATAATGTTGTCCTGTTATTGGATCAATATTACTATGATAACCAGTTGCAGTTATATTATTAATACCTGCTGTTAAAGTATTTATATAAAAATAATATGGTTTTCCATTATAATATTGAATAGCATTTAATGCAGTTTCATTTTCACCATTAACAAAACCAGAAAATAATGGTACAAATTGATATCCATTAAAATTAGGATAATAAGTATCAACTATCATTATTCCATTATTTATTAAATTATTATAACCAGGATACATTAATTCAACATATTCTATACTAACAGTTAAAGTTGCTCTATTAATAGTTAATGTACCATTATAATAAGTAATATTATAGTTATTTGATGACAAACCAGATGGTATAATTGTATAACTACCTGCATTTTTACTATTAATATTAGAAAAAGTACCACCATAAACAATTGTACCAGTTAAAACAGTATTAGTTTCACCATTAACAAATCCTGAATAAGTAACAGAATTACTACCAGAATATAATTGTCCATTATAAGTCATTGTTATATTATTAGCAGTTATTGATAAATCCTTTTTAGAAATTGTTAAAATACCATTATGAAAAGTAATATCATAATTATTTGATGTTAATCCAGATGGTATAATATTATATGTACCGACATTATAAATATTATTATAATTTACAATATAACTTAATGTACCAGTTAATATATTAGAAGTTTCATTATTAACAAAACCAGAATAAGTAACTGAAAAGGTATTTGGATAAGAAGTACCAGAATAAGTCATTGATTTATTATCAGCAATAATATTTAATGGTGCTTTATTGATAGTTAGTGTTCCATTAACATAATTAATATTATAATTATTGCTAGTATAACCAGATGGAATAATTATATATGAAGTACTACTATAATTAATAGCATTTACGGCACTTCCACTAATAACTAATGAACCGGTTAAATTAGAATAATTTTCATTATTAACAAATCCAGTATAAGTTACTGTAAAATTAGAATATGAATTTCCATTATAAGTAATTACTTTATTATCAGCAGTAATTGTTAAATTAGTTTTATTAATAGTTAAATATCCAGTTTGATATATTATATTATAATTATTACTAGTATATCCACTTGGTATAATTGAATAAGGTGTTTCACTTGGATATATTGCGGTTAATGCATTATTACTTGTTATACCATCATTAAATAATAATGTACCATTTAAAGATGATACTGATTCATTATTAACAAAACCAGAATAATTAACAGTAAATGTTAATGGATAAACTAAACCAGTATATGCTATAGTAACATTATTAGCAGTAACATATAAAGGAGCTTTATTAATTGTTAATGAACCATCAACATATGTTATATCATAATTACTATTAGTTAAACCATAAACAGTAATTGTATAAGGACTATTAAGAGGACTAGTTGCAGTTTGTGATGAACCACCATATTGTAATGAACTACTATTTATAATATCCCCTATTACAGTACCTGTAATAGTTGCACTATAACTATAATCAATATTAAATCTTTTACCAGAATATGTCATTGATTTATTATCAGCAGTTACTGTTAAAGGTGCTTTATTAATAGTTAATATACCATTATAATATGTGATATTATAATTATCACTAAAATATCCACTTGGTACAATATAATAAGTACCAACATTAATAGCAGTTTGAGATGTTCCTGAATAAGTTAATGTACCTGTTAATGATTCAATACCTTCATTATTAACAAATCCAATAGAAGTAACTGAATAATTATTAAATATATTATTATTATATATCATTGATTTATTATCAGCAGTAATAGATAAATCAACTTTATTAATAGTTAATGTACCATTAATATATGAAATATTATAATTAGTACTAGAATAACCATATGGTGTAATTACATAAGAACCAGCATTAGTACCTGTTAAACAAGAACCTCCAAACAATAAAGTACCAGACAATACAGATTTAGTTTCATTATTAATAAAACCACTATAAGTTTCAGTATAACCTACCATATAATGATTGCCATTATAAGACATTGACTTATTATCAGCAGTAACAGTTAAATTAATTTTATTGATAGTTAATGAACCATTAATATATGTTACATCATAATTACTATTAGTACCACCTGTTGGAGTAATAATATATGGAGTATCACTTGCATTAATATTTGTAGTAGCAGTACCAGTAAAAGTAATTGGAGTAATGGTATCACCTGTTAATAAACCGGTAGTAACTGATGTAAAGTCAGTATATAAAGTACCTCTATAATTAATTGTAATATCATCAGCAGTAATTGTTAAAGGTGCTTTATTAATAGTTAAAGTACCATTAACATAAGTTATAGTATAATTAGAATTAGTAATACCACTTGGAATAATAGTATAAGGAGTTTCATTAGCATTAACTGCTGTAACAGCACTACCTGAAAATGAAATTGTACCTAAAGTATCACCTAACATTAAACCTGTAGTAGTTACTGTTAAATCAGCAATATGTTTATTATATATTTTAGTAATACTATTAGCAATAATTGTAAGTGGTGCAGGAGTAATATTTAAAGTACCATTAACATAAGTTATAGTATAATTACCAGTAGTATATCCAGATGGTATTATAGTATAAGAACCAGCATTATATTCTGTAGTAGCAGTACCTGAAAATAATAATATACCACCTAATACGGTACTAGTTTCATCATTCACAAAACCTGAATAAGATACTGTAAAATTAGATGAATCATATAAAGTACGAGTATATACTTTATATTTATTATCAGCAGTAATTGTTAAAGGTGCTCTATTAATAGTTAATGTACCATTAACATATACAATATTATATTTACTAGATAAATAACCAGACGGTATAATAGAATAAGAACCAACAGTATAATTAGTAGTAGCAGTACCAGAATAAGTTAATGAACCAGTTAATGAACTAATAGTATCGCCATCAATAAATCCACTATAAGTAACTGAAAAGTTATTTGAAGGATATAATATTCCTAAATAATTAGTTGATTTATTGTCAGCAGTAATTGTTAAAACAGGTTTTTCATATATAGTTAATGTACTGCCAACATAAGTAATATTATAATTTGTACTAGTATAACCAGTTGGAATAATAGTATAACTACCAACTGAAGAAGCAGTAATATAAGTACCATCATAAGATAAAGTACCGGAAAGTGATGTTTGAGTTTCATTATTAATAAAACCAGAATAATTTACAGTAAAACCATAATAAGATGAATTATGAATATAACCATCATAATGATAAGATATATCATTAGATATAATTGTTAAAGGTATAGCAGTTATAGTTAAAGTACTGTTAACAGATGTAATACTATAATTAGTACTAGTTAAGGTACTACCATCGATAGTATATGAACCAACATCAACAGCAGTAGTCCATGTACCAGAATAACTACCACTAACAACATCACTAGTTTCATTATTAACAAAACCTGAATAAGTAGGAGATATAGAAAAATCAGACGATGATAATATTCTACCCTTATAAGTTACAGATACTGGACTAAATGTTACAGTTAATGCCTTTTTATTAATAGTTAATATACCATTAACATATGTAATAGTGTAATTTGAAGCAGAATAACCTGATAGTATAATTGGATAAGTACCAGCATTAATAGCATTAATAGCTTCAGTATTATATGTCAAAGTACCAGTTAATGCAGTTAATGTATCACCACCAACAAAACCAGAATAAGTAGGAGAAGAAAAACTGGAAGTAACTAAACCAGTATAATTACGAGTTTTATCAGAAGCAGTAACAGTTAATGGAGCAGGAGTAATAGTAGAAGTACCACTAACATATGTAATATTATAATTAGAACTAGTATAACCAGATACATTAATAGTATAAGATCCAACATTTACAGCAGTATATGCAGAACCTGATATAACTAATGAACCACCTAAAACTGAAGAAGTTTCATTATTAACAAATCCTGTATAAGATATTGTAAATGGAGGAACTGAACGTGTATATACCCAAGTTACATTATCAGCACTAATAGTTAAAGGTGCTTGATTAATAGTTAATGTACCATTAACATATATAATATTATATTTAGGATTACTTAATCCAGAAGGGGTTATGGTATAAGAGCCTACATTGGTATTAGTAGTAGCAGTACCAGAAAAAGTTAATGTTCCAGTTAATGAACTAGCAGTATCACCATTAGTAAAACCACTATAAGTAACTGTATAATTATTGGATGGATATATTGTACCTAAATAATTTGTTGATTTATTATCAGCAGTAACTGTTAAATTAGTTATATTATATATAGTTAATGTACTTCCAACATATGAAATAGTATAATTTGTACTGGTATAACCAGTTGGAACAATAGTATAATTACCAACTTCTGTTGCAGTTGAATATGTACCAGTATAAGATAATGTACCAGTAAGTGATGTTTGTGTTTGACCATTAACAAAACCAGAATAATTTACATTAAATCCATAATATGCTGAGGTATGAGCAATACCATCATATAAATATGATATATTAGAAGATGTAATTGTTAATGGTGCTTTATTAATTGTTAATGACCCATTTTGATAAGTAAAAAGATAATTAAGTGGAGAAGCAGTTAATCCACTAGGTCTTACAGTATATGTACCAGGAGTTATTGCTGTCGTCCAAGTACCTGAAAATGCTAAACCAGTTGTAATAAATGATGCAATAGAATCAGTAGGAGCCAAATTAGTTAAACTCAATGTAAAACCATCTGCATAAGTAACTCCTCTATAATTTATTGATACAGGAACAGTTGAAACAGTTAATGATCTTTTAATAATACCTAATGTACCACTAACATAAACAATTTTATATTTGGTAGAAGTTAATCCAGATGGAGTAATTGTATAATTTGATACATTATTATTAATAGCAGTAATTCCATTACCTGAAAAAGTTAATGTTCCCGTTAATACACTTGGAGTATCACCATCTATAAATCCAGAGTAAGTTACTGTATAACCACCTGAATAAATTGTTCCATCATATATCTTTGATTTATTATCTGCAGTAATTGTTAATGTTGTTGCATACATAACTAATGAACCAGTTACATATGTTATTGAAAAATTATTATAAAATGCTGAATTACCACCAGCATAATATGGTATAATTGAATAAATACCAGGAGTAGATGCATAAGACCATGTACCTCCATATATTATAAGACTTGTATTTAAACCACTAATAAATGGTGTTATAGTGCAATTAAGTGCATATTGAGTTTTAGTATGTGGAATCCCATCATTTAAATATGTTACATTGGTTGCAGTAAATGTTACTGATTGAGGTGTAAAATTAACAATACCTCTAATATATACAATTGTATAATATGTACTTGTATATCCTGAATATTTATAACTATATTGACCTGATGTTACAGAACTTGATGGAGGGGTTATTGTACCAGTTAAATTTGCAACAGTATCTCCATTAAGGAAACCAGTGATAGTATATGAATAATTAGCAGGAGGATAAACAAGTCCATCATAAACTTTTTGACAATCGTTTGCTGTAATTAATAATACAGGTTTATTTGATGCAACTATACTTAAAGTACCAGCATTATATGACATTGTATAATTAGTTGAACTTATTGTGGCAGGTGTAATAGTATATGAACCTACTGCAGTTGCAGTAGTATAAGTACCTGTAAAAGTTAAACCACTTAAAACAGATTCATTTTCACCATTTACAAAACCATAATATGAACATGTAAAACCATATTGTGTTGAAGTATGTGTAATACCATCATATACATAATATTTATCTCTAGCATATACATTTAATGTTTGTTTATTGATAGTTAATGTACCGTTAACATATACAATATTATAATTAGGACTAGTTAATCCAGATGGTATAATAGTATATGTACCTGCATCAATACCAGTTAAACCAGTACCCGAATAAGTTAATGTACCAGAAAAGTTTGTACTAGTACCTGCAACTGTTCCCGAAAAACTACAAGAAAATAGATATGAATAAGTATTTCCGGAATACAATACAGAAATATTATTAGCTGTGATTGTTAAAGTTGGTAATGACATTATAAATTTTCTTTACATAATAATTTAAAATTTCAATAATAATAAATTACATGATACATAATAATAAAATATTAGTTTATTAATTATTTACATGATAATTTAAAATATAAAAAAGTAAAAAATTATAAATTTATTGTTTTGTTAATTATATGAATATAATCAATAAAATTTATGATATAATGACAGAATATGATAGATTATTAAATGAAAAAGAAAATAATTTAAATATTCCTAATTCAAATAGTACAAATTTTACAGAAACTGAAATAAATAAAAACAAGGAAGAATGTTATAATGACATGGATAATTTTTTTAAATATATTTTTAAAAATATAAATGTTGAAAATTTGAATAATCCTAATTCAGAAGCTAATACCAATTCTAATAATCCATTTAATAATAATAATAATTCTACTAATTTTAATTATAATAATAAGTCAAATATTAATACAAATAAAAATAATAGTAAAAATAATACTAATATAAATAATACACAAAATAATTCTAAAAATAATGATAAATTAGATAATAAAAATGATAATCAAAATAATAAAGAAGATAATAAACAAAATGAAGAACATAAAAATAATAAACAAAATGAAGAAGTAAAAGAACAAGAAGAAGATGAAGATGAAAATGAACGCATTATAAGTGATTTTATAAAAAAAATTTATAAAAAAATTGTTTTAAAATGTCATCCTGATAAAGGTGGTGACAAAAACTTATTTGTTAAATGTAAAGAATATTATGATAATAAATTTATAATTGGAATTTTATATATAGGTTTTATTATAAAATATGAATTACCAGAATTAAATACATTAATTATTAATAAAATATTATTTGAAATAAGAGTTATTCAAGAAAAAATAATCGCTTTAAAACTTGAACTTAAAAGAAAATAATAATATAATCTATTCTTTATATCTTTTAAATATTTATTATATTAAATAAAATATTGTAATATATTAAAATAATAAATAATATGCATGTATGTGATAGTTATAGTTATGATGATGACGTTTATGATTCTGATAAAGAAACACCAAGACATAAATCTTTATTTCATTATTTTACCAGTAAATTATACAATACTAATAAAAATACTAAAACAACAATAGAAGAACATAATTATAGTTCATATTCAGATACTGATGAAGAAGATAAATATGATAGTACAGACGAAATATATAGTCAAAATGGTTGTATGGAAGAAATAGATAGTGAAAATGAATATAAAAATGAATATAGAAATGAAAATAATAAAAAACATAAAAAAGAATGTGAAGAATATATAAAACATAAAAAGAAATTCTATAGCATAACTGCAAATAATGCACATATTAAAAGTATTAATACAGATAATATTGTAATATTAGATGCAAATATAAATAATTTACATAATAATATACAAAATACAAATACTGGAAATATACAAACTGTAAATAGTAATGTAATAACAACACATAAATTAATAACAGATGATGGAAACATTAAAAATTTATTAGTAAATAAAGCAAATATAACAGATTTACAAAATAATACATTAAAATCAAAAACTGCTAAAATAGAAACTATAAATAATAATACATTTATAGGTATTGATGCAAATATAAATAATATTATAAATGAAAAATTAAATACTAAAGAAGCCCATATAGAAGATTTACATACAACAAATGCAAATTTAAAATCAATTGAAAATGTAATAATAACATCAAATGATGCTACTATAACAAATTTAAAAACAGATGTTGCATATATAAAAAATATAATAAATGAATATATAGAAACAAATTATATAAATAATAAAAAGTTAGTATCAGATGAAGCACATATTAAAAATTTAATAAACAAATATTTAGAAACAGATTATATAAATAATAAAAAATTAGTATCAGAAGAAGCACATATTAAAAATCTAATAAATAAATATTTAGAAACAGATTATATAAATAATAAAAAATTAGTATCAGAAGAAGCACATATTAAAAATATAATAAATGAATATTTAGAAACAGATTACATAAATAATAAAAAATTAGTATCAGAGGAAGCACATATTAAAAAAATAATAAATGAATATTTAGAAACCAAATATATAAATAATATTAAAATAATATCAGAAGATGCAACTATTAAAAATATTATAAATGAATATATTAAATCACAAATTATTGATAACATAAAATTAAATTCAGAAAATGCTGAAATTCAAACATTAGTTAATAATATATTATCATCTAATGATGCTAATATTAAAAATATACTAAGTGAATATATAAAAACACATATTTTAGAAAGTTTTAAAATATCAGCAGATTTTGCTAATTTAAAACTTATAATAAGTGATAAAATAACATCTACTGATGCACATTTAATAAATTTATTAGCAGAAACAATTACTAATAATCATATTATATCAGATTATGCTACTATTAAAAATATGATAATAAATAATTTAATATCAGATAATGCTGAAATAATAGAATTAATAACAACTAATATAACTAATAGTGATACTATAACTTCACAAAATATAATGAGTAAAAATATAGAAGTAGGTAATTTAATAGTTGATTATGGTACATTTCATTATTTAAAAGGTCATACATTAGAATTAAATGATTTAAATATAGTGTCAGATGCTAGAGAGAAAAAGAATATAAAATATAATCCAATATCATATGAAATGTTGGATAAATTAGAGATGGTATCATTTGAATATAATGGTTCAAATGAAAATCATATAGGATTTATAGCACAAGATATAAAAAAAGTATATCCAGAACTAATTAGAACAAATGAAGATGGAAAACTTAGTGTAAAATATTTGGAAATGATACCCATGATAATAGAATATAATAAAAACTTGAAACAAAGAATATTAGAATTAGAAAATAAAATAAAAGTATAATAATAAAAATATAAAAAGTCTAATATAATAATATATTTAATGGAAATATTAGAATATATATATTTATTGTTATTATTATTAATATATTATTTATTTGGTTTAATATTATCTGAAATAATTGATTATGTGTTTCCAGAATATAATAATGAAACAGAAGATTATAGATTAACTATAGAAATGATTGGTGAAATTGGATTAGCATATTTAATATATTATAATGTAAAGAATTATTCAAATATATTTATAAATTTATTATATAAAACTATTTCTAAAAAACCACCTTCATTTTTAAATCAAATATTATTACTTGCATTTTCATCTGGTATATATAAACATCTTCAAAAATCAATGCATAAAGTAGAACATATTAAAGATAAATATATAAATATTGAATATTTAACAAATTTTATCAAGAATAAAAATAAATAATTATTTTATATATATGAATATCATTATCTAAATTTATTGATTAAAGTATTTTATAAAAGTAATTTATATAAAAATAATTTATATAAAAATAATTTATATAATATGTAAAAGTAATTTATATAATATGTAAAAGTTATTATATAATAAATGATTATATAAAAATAGTTATTATTTCTTTTTGATTCTAATCTTTTTAACAGAATCACTTAAAATAGAAATTTTAATATCATTCAACATATTTAATTCACGTTTAATATCATTAGGTGTAAAAGTCATTTTATATCTTGTATTTAATGCATAAATAATTGTTTGAATACATTTATTTATATCATTATCCACAGTAATTTCTATTTCATTATTTTTATTATTTAATGTACCTCCTTCTTTAATTAATTGATCAATTTCATCTGGAGTTTTATCTTTAATTGATATATATTTAATTACCTTATCATTTATTGAAGGTATATGAATTGGTAAAGGATATCTTTTACGAAGTGCTATTAAATCAGCAATTGCTCTAGGACGTCCTCTTTCAGTTCTTCTTACAATATCACAATCTAAAGATATAATTTTAACACCCAAATAATAAAAATGATAACGCGGATTACCCAATATTTCTTCAAAATATTTTGCTCCACATTTATTTGCCCATTTATCTAACCATGAATCCCAATAATCAGGCCAATTAGATGTATTTTTAATTTTATATTCTATAAAGTTATATTCTGTATTATCTTTTAATTGATTAGTACGTTCAATAATTTCATCAGGAATTGTATGAATATACAAATCTAAATCATTCATTGCACGATTACCTATTAGATATAAAACAACTGAACTAAATAACATAAATTGCATTTGAATATTGTATGGAACATTAGATATTAACCATTCTTTATATTTAATAAACATGTTTTTAGAAGCATCAAAATCTTTAGATAAAAAATAATCGAAATTTTGTAATTCCAAAAATTGCAAAGTTTTATTAGAAAAAAATATTGTAGCACAGTTCCAAATTGCATCTTTAGTATTAGGTATATATATAATATAATTATCAGTAATAATATCATTTAATGGATACTTTTTTTTAAGATTTTTCTTACATACTACTAAAATCGTAATATCAATAAATTCTTTATCAAAATTATGCAAAAAAGGATATTCTTCAGTTAAATATTGTTCTAATTCATATTTTGTTTTAAAATTAAAACGTGTAAATAACAATTGATACATTATTTTTAGAATTAATCTTGAACTTATACGTATATGTTTAATACCATATAAACTATAATCATCTTTAAAGTTATCAGTATAATACTTATATGAAGTACTTTTATCTAAACCAAAAATAACAAAATTATTTAAATTATCATAATAATTAATAGCATATAGGATAAAATCATCTATATCATCATCAAATTCATGTATTAGTTTTTTTTTAGAAATTATATCATTTATTTTATTACGTGTATTAATATTTCTATAATTTAAATTATCATATATATTATTTATTGGATGTTTAAGTTGTTCAAATTTATCGAAAATCATATTTATATGTATCTATATATGTATCTATATATATGTATGTATATGTATATCAAATAATTAATATATAATATTTAATATATTATATATTCTAATACTAAAAATAAATCATTTTTTATTATTTTATATAAAATAATAATAAAAATAGTAATAAAATTGATAATAAAAATACTTAAAGATATATTTTTATAAATATAAAAATGGATAAATTTATAAAAATTAATATACATATATCAAATACACCAGATAAGGTATGGATATTTAAAGAATATAACTTTAATTTAAATAATAAAGTAATTGAACTTAAAAATAAAATATTAGAGGATATGCGTAATGATAAATTACTAATTGATGAAAATCATAATTACATCGAGTTAAATAATATTACAGATAAAGTATTTAAAGATTTCGGTAAATTATCAATTAGTAAGGGTATTATACCATTTACATTTGATAATTATAAATTTAATGAATTAACTAATGAAAATAGAATATTTACATTTATAGCAACATCTAAATATAATGAATCATTAGTTAATAATATTCAATTACCAACAATTAATTTATTTAAAAATCAACATGAAGAACAATTTAGAAATAAATATCAAAATAAATATCAAAACAAATATCAAAACAAATATAATAACGAAAATAATAATGAAAATAAAACAAAAAGTACTGAATTTAAGTTAAATATGGATGAATTTCCTCCATTAGGTAAGTAAATTAAATATAAAGTAATATATGATTTATGTAAAAATATAATATATTTTTTACATAATTTATTGAATATTAAATTAAATATTTAATATAAAGAGTAGTATTATATGTAAGTATTTATCGTATATGTTTTTTGTGATATTTATTTTGTTTTTTATGTTCTGGTTTTTTTCCATATTGTTTATATGATTGTTTATTTTTAGTATTTATATTTGAAACTGTTGAATAACATGCTTCAATATATTTTTTATATCTAGTTTTAATCATATCAATAATAGTTGTTGGAAATCTTGTAACAGTATTCATTTTAAGTTCTTTTTGGTCTTCTCTTAACATAATCAATTCAGAATAAAATAAAAATTGAGGTTTAACTGTTAATGAAATTGTTGATTTAGGATCAGGTCTGCATAAAGTTTTTGTAAGTGGATAACATGTCATATATTTATTATTAAGTTTTTTAGCAATATTTATATATAAACCATGTGCAAATGATGCAAGAATATTATCTGTAGAATTTGACATTTTAACGATATTTGGAAAGAAATTAACTTCATAAGATTTTTTATTAAATCCAGCTGTTTGAATATAACTATTATTATAAATACTATTTAAATAATTAAATTCATTTTTAAAACCTCCAGTAGTTATTAAACGTTTTGCTATATTTATAATTCCATTTTGTCTATTTATTTTATTTTCTTGATTTAATTTATTAGTAGTTTTGTCTTTTTTTGTTTGTTCTGTATCAGTATCTTCATCATCAGTATCTTCACGATCAATTATATTAGAAGTTAATTTATTATTTTTAATTTCTTCATTAACTTCTTTTTTATTTGCAACACCACCATCATTTAAATAATCTTTATGATGTGTTTTTCTAAGTTCAGGTGGTTGTACAATATTCATTAATACTCTATCAATTTTACGTGCTTCACTACCTACCTTATCCCAATCTTTAGATGTTTTTTTAACAAAATATCTAAAATTAATTCCATTTTCTACACACCAAGCAATAGCATCTTTAGATGTTTTTTTAGTAAGTTTTGTTAAATCAACAGTATCATTTGTATTAATACTAGTTAAATTACCAGTATTATTATTATTTATTAAATTATTAGTATTAGAAGTAGATTCATTTTGAATAATTTCTTTTGGTAATCTCATGAATTTTTTAAATTCACTATAAATATTATATATAGTCATAATATCACCAATTTTACTATCAAATTTATGTTGATTTTTAACATGTTGAGCAAATTCTCTTTTATATTCAGCACTATTTTTATTCATTTTTCTTTTTGGTTTAAAATCTAAATATAAATTTTCAATTCTACTTCCAATATCAATAATGATAACAATAATAGGAATAACATCATTTTTACAATGATAATAATAAGAAGCAATAATAGCACGAGCAAATTGAATAGGTAATCCACTAAATTTAGTCATAGCATAACCTAAAGGAGTTAATTTAGCATTATCATCTAAAGTGGTAATTGCTTCCATAGAATATAAATTTAATTGGGCGCTTTTAATAAAAACATCATGAGGTGGTGATATCATAGATTTTAATAATTTAACGACATCACCAAAATTATTTATATAAGACAACTTCATTATATCTAATATATCCATAGTTAAATCAGATTTTTCAATAGATGGTACTGGATAAACTCTTAAATTATTAAAATCTTTTTCAGTATATAAATGATAACATATTCCGGGTTTAGTACGTCCAACTCTACCTCTTCTTTGTTTAATAGCACTTTGTGAAATAAATTTTTCTAATAAAGCATTAGCATTTTTATTTGGTTCATATAAATCCTCTAAAGCCAATCCAGAATCAATTACATAAATAATACCAGTAACAGTTAATGAACTTTCAGCAACATTTGTAGAAAAAACTATTTTTCTAGTAAATGGTTTATCAGGTATTGCAGTAGGATGAGTTAGATATTTAAATTCTTCAATAGCATAATCTTTATCTTCACCTCTAACAGTTGCATCTAAACCAATCATAAATGGATTTTCCTCATAATTATTAATTTTATTAAGTTTTTTAACTTCTTGATCTACATATTGTCTAATTTTACCAGAATCAGATAATGATTTAACAAAAACAAGTATATCTCCTTTTTTATTTTCCTTTAAAATTTCCATTATTTTTTCACCAGCAGTTTTTTGCCAATCAGTAACTTTATCTTTTTCCCAAATATCAGTTATTTCAAATGTTGTACTTTCTCCTAAATCAACTACATTAAAACTATATTTATCATAATACTTTTTAAAAGTATCAACATCTAAAGTTGCACTAATAAATATTATTTTTAAATCAGGTCTTTTTTCAAGTGCTTTTTTAAGAAATAATATAAGTTCATCTGTTTGTACTGTACGTTCATGTGCTTCATCAATTATAATTGCACTATATTCACTTAAATATGGATCATCACCAGTTAATTTTCTAATAAGTGATCCAGTTGTCGTAAAAATCAATTTACTAATTTTATTATTTTTATCAATCATATAATCACCTTTAAAATAATAACCTATTTCTTCACCTACAATAACATCAGCAGTAATAGCAGTATCAATTGCAGTTTTTTCAGCAAGTAATTTTTTAGGAAGTGTCATAATAACTTTTTTTTGATAATTAAATGCTTGTGATACAATTCTACCACCTAAAAAACTTTTACCAACACCTGTTCCTGCTTTAATTATAGTAACGGTATTATTACGAATAGAATTTATAATATCAGTAGTTTTTTCATTTAATTTTAAAGGTGACCATATATAAGCCCAATTCATATATGTTTGTTTAAATTTTTGTCCTTTTAATAAACCATTACCTTGATATACTTTTTCTTCATAATTTATATAATTATTTTGATATGGTTTTCCAGTAAATGGATTTATATTATTACCATATGGATCATATATACCAATTGGATTTTTAAAATATTTTTTTAAATGTTCTGGTAAATATTCATCATAATATTCATATTTACCACCAGGCATTTTAATAGTATCATATACTGCTTTTGAAAAATTATTTAATTTATTTCTATTAATAGAAACTAAATTAAAATTATTATTTGTTGTATTATTCATTTATAATATATTACTTATATAATTTAATTTCATTTAATTAATTTTATTAAACTTATAATTTATTTATTTTGTATTTTTTATATTATGTAAATTATCTTTATTATTATCTTTATAAATATAATACAAGTAAAATATACATTTAATTATATGGTTTATATAAATAACAAATAAATTGTCTTAAATAATAAATTCCATTATTATATAAATTAAATTCACAACAATATAAATTTATACCGCATGTTTTTATATAATTATTTTCTTTTATATAAATATTTTGACGAATAAGTTCATCACTAATATTCATTATGGTAAATATATATTATTAAATATAAATATTTTATATATTATAAATAATTAAATCAATTTATTGAAATAAATAAATTGATTTATAAATTATAGATTAACCATTATATTAACTATAAATTATAAAATAATAATATATTTTATTTACATTACTGGATAAGACCCAGCCATTGCAATACCACACATACCAGCACCATTAGTATTTGCACTATTTCTTAATAATCTAATATAACCTTGATCTCCCCAACTAGCAGACCAAGAATTTTTAACAATCCAATAATCCTTACCATTTTCAGTACCATAACCAACAGTTAATACACCATGATCAAGAGTAGTACCACATGCAACAGCATCATCAAAAATACCTGATTTATATAATTGAAATGCCTTAGTATCTGCTTCAATAGCAACTGAAGTAGGACCTTGTGCAACAGCATAAGTAAGCATTAATTCACTATTAGGAGTAACATTAATACATCCTGATAAAAATGTTACTGGTGTAAATGATTGACAACTGCTTCTACTACTAGTAGCAGTATATTTATAAGCATTTTCAGTTGTTAAACCATTATCATGAATATAAGTAAATGCATTTTGCATCATACCACCATTACATCCATGATTACCATATGAATATGAACAATCTACTAATTGTTGTTCAGAAAAAGATTGTAAATTACCATGTTTAATTGAATAAGCACCTTCAACAGCACCTGTAGTTGAAAAAGACCAACAACTACCACATTGTCCTTGATCTTTAACAGGAGTTACTGCATTTTTTTGTCTCCAATCAATAGAACTGGGATAAGTATTTAAAGGTTTAACTTGACTAGTACAGATGTCAGATGCTAAATCAACACTTGATAAAGAAATATACTTTTTAAATTCATCATTAGTCATATCAGAAAAAGGAGTAATTCCTAAAGTATAAGATGAATTAGAATATTTGTTATGTTCTTGAGCATATTGATTATTTTCATTAAATATTTCTACTCTATTTGATAATTCAAAAAAACTATCATAAAATTTATTAGTATGATCTATAATAAAACTAATGAAAGAAACCCATTTTTTATTAATAATATCAACATTATGCCCTGAATTAATATATTGATCACAATTTTTTTCATTAAACTTGTTAAAATAATCGTTACATTGATTATTAACAAAACCACCTAAATGATTACAGAAAGATTGACCTATGTTAAAGTTATTTTTTACATTACAAAAAAGATAATATGGATGAACTGCTTGATTTGAAATTAAACTCATTTTATAATATATATTAATATTTTTTTATATTAAAATATATGAGTTTATATTTAATAAAATATAATTTAAATAATTTATTTATAATTAATAATTTAGAAAAAATATATTTATATAAGTTATAAATATAAATGGGTGCTGCACAATCAAGTTCCGGAAAAAAACCATTAGAATTATCTTCTAAGAAATCCAAGAAATCATCATCTTCCAAGGGTAAGAGAGTAAAGAAATCATCTAGTTCAAGTAAAAAACCTAGATTAATTAATAAAATTAAATCAGGTGTATCTAAAGTTGGTACTAAAGTAAAGAGTATGGGTAAGACAGTTGGCAAAAAAATATCAAATACATCAGGTAAAGTTGTTAAAACTTTAAGATTAAACAAGTTATTAAAGAAAATAACTCTTAAAAAGTCTGTTAAAAAACCTGTTAAAAAGGTTGTTAAAAAAACAGTTTCTAAGAAAGTTGTATTAAAGAAGAAACCCGTTAAAAAGACTTCTTCATCTACTATTAAGAAAAGACCTGTTAAAAAGACATCTACTCTTAAGAAAAAAATCGTAAAAAAGACTTCATCATCAACTCTTAAGAAGAGATCTATGCATAAAAAGAGATCTATGCATAAAAAGAGATCTAGTCACAAAAAGAGATCTACTCAAAAGAAATAAATAAATAAAAATATTTTATTAAATAATTATTATAAAATGTTATAATAATTATAATTTATTTTGTTGTAAGTAATATTGTAATTTAATTTAATTATTTTAATTTTTGACATTGTCTTGGTCTTCCAACAGCTTTTGCATAAACAGGATAATTATCATTATTAACACTTACATCAGTATTACAAGTTCTACATACAGACATATTATTACTATCATTATCATAAGGATAATTAGAACAATTATATTGTAAATTACATGAAGGACATTTTAAAAAGGGTGGAGTGATACCATTAGTACCGAAATTTTTGAAATTAAGATTATTAGGATTAGAATTAATGTTTACTGCATTGGTAGTATAAGGAGGTTCATAAACGAATAATCTATCTTCTTCAAAATAAGGGGGTACTGTGGAGTTTGATATGTTAGAATTAGAGCTATTATTAAAATTTTCAGTGGTACTTTTCATATATTTATCGCTATAATCTAATATAAGAACTATGAAAAAAAGGATTAAAATCCAAATATATATTTGATCCATTATATTAATATAACATAAAAAAATATAATATAAAAAAAATAGATATAATTAAAAATTTTATATATATTTTTTTATGATATATTATATATGTTATCTTTTATATTTGCAATAATATTTATAATACTATTTATAGGATTGATTATATTTGGTGGAAATTTTGTATTAAGAGGAATGTTAGAGAAAATGGTAGGAAGTAAAAATGAACATTTTGAAAATAATGATATTAACAATATATCAAAAATGGATGATTGTAAAAAAATTGATGTTGAAAATGAAAATCATTTAAATTTTCAAACCGCAACTAATATTCCTTTATCACCTTTTAAATATAATAATTATATTGGAAAAGTCTATATGAATAAAGATGCAAATATTGATGCAAATTTCTTTAGTAATAATGATTTAGATAAAGGCAAATATTCTTTAAATAAACCCAGATTATTATATGATGGAATATGGGATCAACAAATTAATATTGATAAGTCTTATCAAGATGAAACATGGAAATTAACTAATGGTAATTTATCTGGGGGATACTATAGTACAAATAAATTTATTGAAACTAATAAACAAGTACCTAAAGATTATATCGATCATAGTGCAACATCAGTAAATAACGATATAAATTCATATTATTATACTTACTTTAATGATACAGAAAATGATATATATGATACACAAATAACATGTTTTCCATCAGTATTTACAGCAGGAATTACTGAAGATCTAAAAAAAATAATTTAAATATATAATTTTACATTATTAAATATAAATAAATGCAAATACTTTAATATTTATATTTATAATTATATTTATATTTATATTCCTAATAATAATTTAAAATCTTTCATTTTTTCATTTGTATGAATAAGTAAAATTACAGTATTCATTGGAATATTATATTCATTTTGATGTACAATAGGTTTATCATTTGTAATTCCTTTTTTAAAATTCATTAAATATAATGATCTATATTGTGAGCAATAATAACAAACACATCCAATATCTCTATAATGTAAATTGGTGTCTTCTTCATAAAATTCATTTTCTTTTGATATTTTTTTATAAAATTTATATTCTTTATTTGTCATTGGATGATATAATCCAGTTAATTTACCAAACCAAGATTTTAAGTAATTTTCTCTATCTAATTCAGTTAAATAAAATTTTAATGATTTATCATCACACATTAATTTATAAAAGTTATATGGCAATAAATATTTTTTTTTAAAATTATTATATAAATCACCAATTTCTTTATCAGTTGTTCTATAATCTGGTATAATAGTTATTTCAGTATCAAGTAACTTTGATAAAATATATCCCCAACGATATGAATCATTTAATCTTAATTTAATATACATAATATTATCTTTTTCATATAATAAATATCCATTTTCAAAATCAAATTTTTCATATTCTTTTTTAATATTAAATCTTGAAAAATAAAAATCTTCATTTGAAATATATGGAAAAATATCATTAAAACGTTTAGTAACTCTATCAATATCATATTTTGCAATATTTTCAAGACTATTATTAAAATGTTCTATTGATATCTTTTGAAAAAATTCTGATATTTTTCTTTCAATTGGATTACGATAAATATCAATAACATATATTTTTCTTGGTCTTTGAAATTTAGTACTAAAATAAGTATTATTATTTAATATTTGTTTAAATTTAATGTCTCTATTTTCAGCAATAGTTGCTTTAAATATAACATCTTCATGTGCATGCATAACATAAAATTTATCAGAAGCAGATATTCTAATAGAAGATACTAAAGTAGTAGAACCAACTTTAGGAGGTGAATATATTAAAACCAAATCTCTATTAAAAGAATCTATACTATAATTATTATTTTCATTCATTATTTATAAAATAATATAAAATAATATGATTTAATAAACGAAATTATTATATTTATAGATATTATATAATGAGTAACAATATATATAAAGTCAAAAAGAAATGTTGTCCATCACCAATTACTTATAATGCAACTGCAATAGGTTATGCTTTATATACAAATAGTGAAGGAATAGTTACAACATCAAGTGCAACAGCAACTGCATCATCAACTATATCTCAAGAAGATGCACAAAATATAGCACAAACAATAGCAAATCAATTAGCAAAAGAATATGCAATACATGATGCAAATGTAATACAAAATTCAGTTAATATATGTGAAAGTGAATGTAGTGGAGGAACAGGTATGACAGGATATACTGGTTATACTGGTTACACTGGTTATACTGGACAAACTGGTGATACTGGTGTATCTGGTTCAACTGGTTATACTGGTTATACTGGTTATACTGGATATACTGGTGAAAAAGGTGATACTGGTTTGTCAGGATCAACAGGTTATACTGGATATACTGGTTATACTGGATATACTGGTGCAAA
>JACCEA010826952.1_pt1 | contig 26427 bp, 30 predicted proteins | sample 7449851 | NCBI WGS metagenome assembly JACCEA01 (sample SAMN15323453, study PRJNA562643) | freshwater metagenome | isolation source: river surface water | place: USA:Blue River Watershed | collected 2017-08-18
AGTTCGCATCAATACGTTCGGCAACTCGCTCTTCTGACAATTCCAGCGTGATATAGAGAACGTTCTTACCCTTGCGGATATTTGCTGCCGCGAAATGACACAGGGCGAGAGATTTTCCTCCACCAGATTCCGCCAGCACCATACTCAATGTCTTCTTCGGTAGTCCGCCATTGGTGACTTTATTCAGAATCTCCAGATCGAACGGTATCCGTTCTTCCTTGCGAGTATAGAACTCGAATCGCGAAGCTGCATCATCGATATACGAGTGACCAACAGCACTACTGAATGAGATCGATAGAGCGCTCTGTAGGATACTCGGAATAGCGTCTGGTGATCGATTCTTATCCGTTCCTTCGATGATCTTCAGCGAATCGACGATCGCATTATAGACAGAACGATCCTTACAGAACTTCTCGGTCTGTTCCAATAACCAATCGCGGTTCTGCTCACCAGTCTCGATCTTATCGATCAGAGTCAGCGCATTTGAATACACATCCTCGGAGATACCAGTCTTCTGACCGAGCTGTATTCGAAGAATCTCTTTTGATGGGAGAGTAGCGAATTTTGTGAAGAACTCGGTGATCTCCCCAACAACCATCGCTTCTGCTCGGTCTTGGAAGAAATTCGTCTCAATGTGCGGAGTGACGCGACGAGCAAATTCTTCGTCGCTCATCAGACCGCGAATGATCGTTTCTTCTATTTTCAATTAGGTTCCCCCGCTATAGATGATCTCGTTATTCTTGAGACCCTCTTGTATTAGATCGACCAGTAGATCACCGATCTCTTTCTCGAATTCTTTTGATCGTTCGACGTCACCTTTGATCAGATAATAACGGAACGAGAGAATCGGTTGGTTCTCATCAGGAAATCTAACATCACCAAAAGTAAAAATGGTCCCCGCGAAGGGACCATTGTTCACGGTGATTTCAGAATTCTGATTTATTGTTACGTCACTCGTCTTCATTTTGAATTGCCAGATCAATATCTTCGTCAGAGATCAGAGCGCCCTGTCCGAGAAGATAGAAGTCTTCAACTTTCTTCTTGAATTCTTTCGACTCGATAACTGGCAACCAGAATTCATCAGTCTCCATATCCTTGGCACGCCACTTCTTCGCTTCAACTTCACCAGTAGAGAGGTCGACGCGCGAATACCATCCCTGACTAGGTTTAACAATCGCGCCTAGTTCAATAGCGATATCCATCATACCAGAATACTTTTGAATTCCGCCCTCATAATGGACAGTGAACGGTAGTCGAACCTTCTCGCGAACATAACGCGACTTGAATACACCAAGAGTGAAGTTCCAACCCTGAAGTTCACCATCAGACGCCTTCTCTTGTGATTTGGTGATCACAAAGATCTGATTCGCAGAATACGTGACTGCAGTTCCACCAGGGATGATTGTTTTCGGATACATAGCTCCAATCTCAATATAGACGTGATTGATCATGAAGCAAGGAAGATTCTTCATCGACAGTTGGATGGTGATCAGCCGGAGAAGAGAGCGAATAGCTTTGGCTCGCGTCATATCGGCTACACTCTTCTCGCTCGCAGCGTCTTCCACTTCTTTCTTCGAAGAAATCTGTCCGATTGAATCAACCATGAAGAATACGTGATCACCCTTCTTGATTTCATCAAGTTTCTTCACGAAATCGAATTTCAGTTGTTCGACGTGCTCAACTGGGATATGGATGACTCTAGCCGGATCGATTCCAAATCCCTTGATATACTCAGGGGTGATACCGAACTCAGAATCGTAAAGAATTCCGATTGCATCATCATACTTGTCAAGATAAGCCTTCATACAATAAAGACTCAGAGCAGATTTGAAAGTCTTCGACTCCCCGGCGAGAATCGTCAGCCCTGGGGCAAAACCACCATCAACTCGTCCAGAAAACGCAATATTGATGATAGGAAGAGAAGCTCTGACGAGATCCTTGTCTTTGAAGATCTCTGATTCAGAAAGAATCGTCGAACCAACAGAACCTGTCTTCAGAAGCTTTTCCATGAGTGTACTTTTTGTTGCCATATTTTCTCTTTTGTTGTTTTCTACTTTGATGAGCGGGTAGAATGTGACCGCATACCAATTATAACTGGGAAGTCTGACTTCCCAAAATTGTTTCAACCGAAAAAGTCATCCAGAGAAGATGTTTCAATCGCATTCCAACCAATAGCAGTCAGAATGATTTGCATCGCATCGATCATTGTTTTCTGGAATTGTGTTTCATAGTCAATCTTATCGATGATGTTAAACTCGGATGGTATCTCACCATCAACGGGGAATGCGATGATGTTTTCATGTAGAATGTTCGGGGTCTTCAGATAAGCGAACCGAACCTTCATTCCTTCGGAGATGAGACGATATTTACCAGTCAGTCCTAGACGCTTCAGGTGATGGTTATACAACAGAGCGCCGCGAACAGCGATAGGAGTTCCTTTCTTATAGATCTTATCAGGATCAGAATACTCAACCAGATTATTCGCCGAGCGCGGGAATGCTACCTGATTGTAAGGAAGACTGTAGAATTCTTGTCGAGTCTTCTCGATGAATTCTTGTACCTGTTTTTCTGTACCATCAAACACCAAAGGAAGAGAATCCTTGAGATGGTCGCGAATGAATTTCGGTGTGGAAGACCGAACCATCTCAAGTCCCTTCACCTTATATTTGGGTTTGTCGAAAACAACTCCTTCGCTCGACTCGACTTTCAGTGCGTATTTTTTCTTCCCCACCCAGATCGCACCTTCTGGTGCAGCAACTTCTAGTTTGAATGAAATCTTATTCTCGTACGAACCCATCAAATCACAACATTCTTGGCAAAGAGTATTGATGAGCGGAGAAACTATTTCCTTCGTCATTTTCTCTAGTGCTTCTCTCGCCTTATCGCGAGGAATCTTGAACTTTTTGACGACTTCGTCTAAGTTCAGATAACATGAATCAGTATCAATGTAGACAACATACTTCCCACCCGTCAACCCGAATTTTGAATCAAGAAGAGCATCTAGTTTCGTCTCGATAGTTCGAAGCATATATTGACCAGACAGTGTGATCGAAGCCGCGTGGTCGTGCTTATAGAACCTGAAGTGTTCGTTCGCCGTCGCACCATACAGGCTGTTCATGAGCACTTTGATCGCATTTTGGTGTGCGTCAAGAGCAGCGATCTTATTTTGTAGAGCTTCTTCTTTGGTTTGTTCATAGATCTGCTCTAACCGAAGCATTTCATTCTTCGTGGCGCGGCGGTCTGCCATATACTCGACCATCAATCGAGGTAGAATACCGCGTTTCGCTTTCGAATAACGAGCACCAGCAGGAGTCACGACATATTCTGAATCTCCGAATATTGCTCCCTCGGAACGGGACAGGAAGTCATCAATCGTAGTTCCAACATTCCCAACATACGTTTCCGGCGAGATGTTATTGGTAATAATTTCAGACGGATACAACGAGGTTGCGTCAACTGAGGAAATGTTGCGATAACGTCCAGGAGTGGGCTCCTTTACATAAGCGCCATCCAGTGATTGAACTCTGGAGCGAGTAGCTTGTGGAACAACAACCCTATCGGCGAGTAGCGTATTGTGAATGATCGAATCCCATGTCTTAACGGGAGACGATACGTCTTCAAAGTTAATGCCTGCCTTGTACGCAACAGTGGCGACGATTCGAATCAGATTCAACTTATCGTCTAGTTGTTTGATCAGAAGCGAGTCAACCACGTTGTAAGGCACGAATTTCGTTTCGAATCCCAGAGTATGGAATTCTCTCCAGGTCTTGTATTCACTATGATCCAACTTCGAATGACCCAGCTCAACTTCTGAGATATTAGCGAGAGAATACGACTCTTGCTTGGTCAGGATGTACTTCTTGTATAGAACCATATAGTCCAGAATTGAGATCCCAGTCAGCTCTGTGTTATACTCGAGACGACCGTTGAATTCCTTATTGGTACAACGAACAAGACCCCATGGACTCAGTTGTTTCGCGAAGTCTTCACCCAGAACATCGGTGATTCGAGTGACCAGATATGGGATGTCGAATTGATCAATATTCCATCCTGTGATAATATCTACGTCGATCTGCTGCCAGAACTCGAGAAACCGTCGAAGCAGAGTTTTCTCATCACCACAATCCATATATCTGGTATCGTTCCCACTGTATGGCTTCGAACCGAACGTGAATGATTTACCAGTCTGGAGATTAGTCAGCGTGATCAGTAAGACTTCTCCCTTTGCGTCGATGGGCTCAGGGAACTCGGTATCACCATTCTCGTCCTCTGGGACGGTTGTTTCCACGTCGAACGACCAGATGCTGAGCTGCTTGTATTCCCATTCGTACTTCGTTCGACCAATATATTGACGAATGTAATCAGTCATCCCGAACACAGGAAACCCAGAAACAGAATCGTACTTCTCCAGGAATTCCTTCGCGTCAGTCATCGATTCAAACTCGATCGGTTTGACTGGTTCGTTCTCGATCAACGACCGATATCCAGTCTCTTCGTTCGTCTTGACGTATAGAATCGGTTTGAACGGAACTTTATACCGAGACAAGCCGGTATCGGAACGCTCGCGAACGAGGAGATTATTTCCTCGACGAGCAACGTTTGTGTAAAATCGCATCATTTCTTCCCATAAAGTAACATAGCAGTGTCAATCGCCGCGTCAACTTTCTGGCGGCACTCGTCGAAATAGCTCGGGTCAGTCCATCCTTTTTCCGGGTGAATCTTGCTGTCGAGAAACCCATGCCCGACTCGCATCACTAAGCCTTGGCGCTTTTCTCCCGTCCCAAGCGACTCCATGTATCTAACTTGCAGCCGGTCACGCAGCCAGCGGTATCTAGCTGCGTCTTTTTCAATGTCTGTCATTTGTGTCCTCGTAATAACGATATGACGTTGTGGATGGCTTTTAGCACCATTCACAACGGCATTATCCATCGCATCATTTCTTCCCATAAAGTAACATAGCAGCGTCTATCGATACGTCGTGGACTGGGTCATGCTTCACCCATTGTAGTTGATCGTATCCGCCACAAACAGACGAGTCGACTTCGACATATCCACCCTTTGAATTCGGATAGAGCAGATCAACTGCCGTTCTCATATCGCGATATACATTATAGTTGAATGGTGGTTTTCGTTTCAATGCCGCGTATAGACTATCGACTGCCATCTGATCGAGCGTTCCGCGAATCCACACCAATTCATTCGAGTAGTCTTTGTGCTTCTTCACCCAAGCGTCAATTCGGTCCAGCGCGTCTTCACTCGACAAATCTAGATCTGGATTTCTCTCATATGATTTGTCGCGAGCAATTTCAGATTGCTTCTTCCACCATTCGATAGTTCCCATATCAACGGTGCGCTTAAAACGACTGATCTGATCCTTCACATCGAATTTGACGAAAATATAATCAGACATCAACTCGACTGCTGGTCTTGGTTCAGCGTCAGGAACATATATGATAGCGATAGATAGAATCGCGGCGGTTGACTCGACGCCGAGCGTCTCGATATCAAGAAAGAACATAGCTAACCCCTTCGGTTGTAATAGATCAAGTTTAACCTATTTCAAAAAGAGTACAAAATTGTAAAACCACGAAATATTCTGCTGACCATCTAGGCTCGGAGCCAGCTATCTCTTGACGTTTTTCTCGGTTTTCTCTCCTGAGTAGGGTAGTGGCTTCACGAGAAAACCGAGAGATTTTCGCGAATCTCATAACAGAAAAGGGAGCCGAAGCTCCCTTTGTTAGATCACAGAATCTTCGTTCAGAAGTTGTGGATGTTCATCAGCCGAAGGCGGCTCGATGTTGATTTTGATGTTAGGGGGTTTCGAATCCTTCTCGACGCGGATACTCAACACGCCATCTCTCATGGTTGCTTTAGTGACCACTCCGATAATCGAGAACACTCTCTCGAATGGACCGACATTGAATTGAGAGACCGAGATTGCCGATAATTTACCGGGAATCTTGCTCCCATCAGAACGAACGATGAGCTTATGATCGGGAGTGACTTCGACTTCGACATCAGCGAGACTGAAACCAGGAAGTGCGACATCGATGATCGAGACGTTCTGTGATTCGGTTCTGATGTTATAGAGAGGTCCGATCTTTGCTGATTCGAATAGATCTCCGAACGGGCGACCGAACAAATCTTGCTCTAGTTGCTTGAACTTAAATGTCATTATCAATTTTCTCCATGTTTGCGACGATCAGACACCATACGGAACTTGGGGCGAAATTCCCACTTGTCCTTTTCTTTGTATGGTACGATCTTGATGTTAGTCATATTCGCATATGACACCATAATGTGCTTATTTAGGATGGTACAAAGACCCCACTGTTCGAGAAGGCGCGCAATTGTGTTTCGTCGAGCAACGTCTTCGTCACACATATTATTCGGCTTTCCCTCCAACTCGAACATCTCGAAGAAAGTCACGATGAAATAACGCCCTCTCTTATGTAAGATATGACAAGATGGGTACAGTATATTCGCTTTCTTTGATGCGATCCCAATACGCCCAAGAGTCTCTCTAATTTTCAGAAACGAGTCAGGTTCTGGTAGTTCGACCTCGATCAGTCTGTTTATGATTTCTTCATTTTGCATTTCGCCCGCCAGTATATGTTTTTTCCATGATAAGTTTCAACTCCTCGTTACTTATCAGAGATACGTATTGACGGGCAACATCAAGAGAAATTCCGAATACCTGACATAGAGCATCGATCTGTGAATCTTTCTCCGGCTTATACCACTTGGCGAATCGCTTCTTCTTCGGGGTGACCGAGTGTCGCAAGAAGTCATATTGCATCCGGTTGGTTAGTCCGAATGACGCATTCATCTCCTGGGCGAACATACAAGTATCATAGAACTGAGACAGTGCTCGGTTAACCATGAATGGAGCATATTCGCTTTCTGATTCATCAGTCCAGATATCTTCCGTTGATTGACTGATGTTGTTTGAATAATCGAATGGATTCATGATTCGCGAGAAATCACGAGACGGACTTCTTTATCTGGATTCTGTTCTTGTAAGATGTCGTATAATTCTTCAGCTGTGACGCCAGAACGAATAAACTTGTCTGTCACTAGATCATAATAAACATCGGTTCCATTCTCCGACCGATGAGTGACATTACGCACTAATACCTCACGATCGAATTCTTCGTCGTCTTCGTCTTCCTCCTCGCGAATTCTCTGACGATATCCTGCGATTCGTCCAAAGAATCTGCCGACTAGAAGAGAGAAAAATATACAAGTGAAGAAGAACAGGTCAAATTGAAATTGTTCGGTTATTTCCATACACATGCCACCATGAGTTCAACAAGAGCTGCCGTCATCAGAATCTCGGGGTCAACCGAGTGAGTTGACTTGAACGAATAGTCCGAAAGAATCAACACAACCTGTGGGATGCACTGCGGTTGAAGAAGTTCTGTCGAGTTATCGTATATATCCTTGAAAAGAACCTGTGGGTCGATATCCGAGTTCTGACCAACCCATTTACGCACTTCGGTGAAGTTCTTCTGTTTCATCGAAGAGAACAACCCATCGAGAGATTCCTTGTTCCTGTTGATTAGAACGCCCGCATCAATCTTACCACCAGCAGCGCAGCGTTGGATTTCATTTAACGTGCGTCGAAAATCCGGAAAGTATTTGTTGACCAATTCAGCAACAACTGGCTTCTCGTACTCGATTCCCTCGTTGTCCAGAATCTGAGTGACTCGCTTGAAGAACTTCGCCGCGATCTTAGGCTTCTCTGCCTGATCAATCTTGAAGTTGATGTTGACGCACCGAGACTTGATCGGATCGATGATCTTATTGATGTGGTTGCTGGTGAAGAAGAACCGAACGTTCGTGAACTGTTCGATCATGCCTTTAAGTGAATTTTGGGCGATTGTCGTCAATCCATCAGATTCATCAAGAAGAACGATCTTACGGGAATCGGTCAACGAGATAGTCGAACTGAACGACATCACTTGATTGCGAATAACGTCGATGCTACGCTCAAGAGAGGCGTTGATGTATAAAATCTCAGAATTCGTCTCGTTGGCGATCGCATAACAAAGACTGGTCTTACCGCTTCCTGCGCCACCATAAAGAACAAGATTCGGGATATCACCGGCAGCAATCGCGTTCTTGATGTCTCGTTTGGTTGCTTCTGGAAGGATACAATCATCGATCGTTTTTGGTCGATACTTCTCGGCAAGAATCAGCTGATTCAAATCACTCATATGAATTCCTCATAACAAAAAATAAAGGGAGGACCGAAGCCCTCCCTATTTTACCGCTCAACGGTAGATATCAAAATTGCGTCAAAACTTCGACGTTGACTCAAGAGCAACATACAAAGTCATATCGCCAGATTCTGCCGTCCACTTCGAGAGACCCTTAGACGAGATCTCGACCGAATAGTCTTGAACGATCATCTTAAGATTCTCTACCTTGAAGTTAGCCGAGAAAGTCATATCGGTTGAGTCCAGCTCGATGCTGAACTGATTTCCAGTATCAACCTTCAGATCACCAACAACGAGACTGATTGTTTCACCATCACCGACGATGCTAAAATCAGGAGCGCCGAGAACGCCTGCCGTCTTGATGACTTGACCGAGTTGAGTCGATGTGATCTTAAGAGAAACATCGGCATTCGGGAACTTGATCTGCTTGTCTGGTGGCAGCTTCAATACTGCCGCATCAGCCGCGTAGTATTTGATACTGTTCTTACCTTCCTTGAAGGTCGCGACCTTCTCGGTGAATGTGACGTCTGGATCAGAGAACAGACTGAGAACTCCGAGGAACTGACTCAGGTCATAGACGCCGAAGTCAACGGGGAATTTTTCTTCGACGCTCACAGAAGCGACCACATTGCGTTGCGGCGAAATAGTAGTCAGAACCGACCCCTTCAACATGATGTTCGGGTTGATCGAGGAGTAGTTCTTCAGAACTGCGATAGTTTCTTTGGAGAATTTCATTCGTAGTTCCTTAGATAGCGTTCCGACTATACTTCGTCGTGACGACGCCCTTACTATTGGTTCGCATATTCAGATAGATACGCTCGCCGTCCTCGCGCAGGCGATAAACCAGGTCATACGGGTTTGCGACTCGATATGTTGACGCGATTTGTTTCGCGGTCATCTCACGCCCATTTTGTAGCGCATTCAGCAACTTAACTTTCTTCGACATATTTCACTCCTTTTTGATACCAAATTTCAAGAGCTCTTGTTGATACTCTCGCTCTAATGGAGAGTCTTCAACGACCTCCTCTTCAAAGACATTATCTGGTTTGGGGAAGTGGAAGACTCCGCGCGAGACAGAATTCTCCTTCTCCAACCAAGCCGGATAACCCGTCTTAAACCGTTTATCTTCTTCGCGTTTAGCGTAGAAGAAATCATGAACTTCGTGGATTTCCTTCGATGTTATCGTCTCATCAAAATCGAAGAAACACATAGTCAAATCAACCCAATTGCGTTGTTTGGGTGTCAGATCATCATAATTAAGCATTCACGCTCCAGTTCAGTAATTATACCCCATAGCAGAGCAGAGGCAAAATTGTATTGCCTCGGCGTCGGCGAATTATAACTCGAACTGGAATAAAAGTAAAATCACACAATTTCCATCGTCGAAAAATCGCCGATCTTCTTAACCTGACATTGAGACTCAAACATATTGACTAACTCAGTATTTGAAAGAACGTGGCTAATCACCCAGACATTAGCATCAATTCCGTCAGTCATCAGAGAAACGAATTTCTCGAGAGCCACGCCGTCAAGTCCGCCATCAACCTCATCGCTGATCAGTAGATTGATCTTAGCGGAATTCTTCATCGAAGCGATCTGACGGAAGGCTAGAAGAATTGCCACGTCGATGCGTTTCTTCTCCCCCTCGCTGAATGACATATAACTGAATTCATCGCGCCCGCGAGATTTGATTGTTTCGTTGAAGTTTTCATCAAGCTCAAAGTTCACGAAGAACTCAAACTCAACCAGATACTTGTTGATCAACTTATTGAGAATCGGTAGATACTCCTTCACAATCGACGCTTTGATGCCAGAATCCTTCAACAGAGAAACACTCACCTCTTGAATCGATCGCTCTTTGATCAAAGTGTTTCTTCGTTCGATCAGCGAGAGAACATTCGCGGCAGTTTCTTTCAACTTTCTCCGCTCTTCGTCGATGTCGCCAATCGTCGAGTTCTTTATATCGTTAATTTTCGTTCTGATCTTATCGGTATCAGCGATTTTCGTTGCGAGTTCCTTTCGCAGAGAAACAATATCTTTTTTGATTGAATCGACGCGGGTGACCCAATCTTCGCGAATCATTTGTTTTGGGGAGAGCACGATAAGTTCTTCCCGCTTCATCTCACTCAGTTCCTTATCAAGAGATTCGATATCGCCCGCGAGATTAACATCGATGCTATGTTTATGCTCATCACCAACCATTTGGAGACAAGTGGGGCAGTTATCTAGATGTTGAATCTTCCCTCTTTTCTTCTCATTGTCTCTCAGTCGCGACGACGTAGCAGATATTCGTTCTCTCAATTCGGAAAGAGCAACGGAGAAGTCTGATGGTTCTTGGTTTGTGGTATCCTCGAGATATGCGTTAGTCTTCTCGAGGAGATTCTCTTGTTCAACAACTTCTTTCTCTGAGTGATCAAGTTCTGTCTGTAGTTCTTGAAGACGCGACTCCCGACTACTCGACATGAAATCGATCAGTCGCTTCTGATTTTGCGTATTTGTTTTAGCAGATTCGATCTTCACATCGATCACAGCTAATTCATCACGAAGAACAGAAACGCGCTCGCGAAGAAGTCGATTCATTTGAGCGAAAACCCCGATGTCGAGTACGTCTTCGACGACCTCGCGCCGAATACCCGCTGGTAATTGCATGAATGGCGTGAATGTCGCTGAACCGAGTACGAACACTTGTGTGAAAGTCTTATAAGAAATTTTGAGAATATTCTTCTCAAGAAATCCCTGATAGTCCTTCACGGCAGCTTCTTGGTTAATCAACTCATCGTTCTTATAGATCTCCAGTTTATTAGGCTTCAGACTTCGAAAAACGCGGAACTCATCTGTACCAACAGAGAATTCGATAGTGACCTGACAATCCTTTTGATTGATCGAATTGATTAGTTGTCCGAGATTGATCTTTCTGAATGCCTTCCCGTAAAGAGCGAAGCTGATACCATCCAATATAAGAGACGATTTACCACTTCCATTTTTTCCGGCGACCAGAGTAGATTTGTTCTTATCCAACTCGATCACAGTTGGTACGTTACCATAGGAGAGAAAATTCTTTGCTGTTATTTTTTTGAAACGAATCATCAATCCCCCGAATTTTGTGCTTCAACAAGAAGACTCATCACATAGTTCTTCAATTCTTTTTTATCCACAGCAACTTCAATCGCGTCAATATAGTTATCGATGATTCCTCGCGTATCATCCAGATCAAGATTCTCATCCGCTTCGATACCTTCCAAATTCGTCTGACCCTCGATAATGGTCAGATCGTATGGGTCGACGAGTTTAATCGAATCAATAAATCGCTCAAATGCAATTGGATCCTTCTTCTCGCTGATGATGACCTTAACGATTCTTCCTTTCAACTCAGCGAAATCCTTGAAGTCAGATCCGTCTTTATAATAGATCTTCCTGAACATCGTGTGGGGATTGTCGACTCGTTCGAGTTTATTCGTATCAGTATCGAATACAAAGAAACCCTTCTGGTCACCATAATCCGACCAAGTGATCTCATACGGGATTCCAGTATAGACTATGTTTCCTCGTTGACTATATGTGTGATAGTGACCCGTTAGAACGAGCGAATAGTCATCAAATAGATTCGACGACATACCACCATGACTATCGACTCCTTTATACATAGGAAATCCGCCGAGTTCCAGGTGACCGCAGAGAATAGAGCTTCTATCTGGGCGTTTGATGAATTCCGAAATTTCTTTGGTGTTCTCTTCACATATCCAAGGAATGATGTCGAATTTGGTTCCTTCGATATCCAATACCGTAGGTTTATTGATGATCTCGACTTGTTTGAATTCAGAAAGTAACAATTCTGGGCTGTTGATGTGTAGTGTATTACGATAGTGGATATCGTGGTTACCCAACAGGATATACATCTTCACGCCGTGTTTCTTCAGATTTCCGAACCAAACATCGCGGCAACGATGGAATGCCTTATATGACAGAGAAGTTCGATTATCAAACGCGTCACCCAATTGAATTACGTGCTTGATTTTGTTCTTCTTCATATAAGGGAAGAACACTTCTTCAAAGAACTTATTGAAGTGATCGGAGAAATGATTGCTTCCGTTTCTCGCTGCAAGATGTAGGTCGCCAAGTACAGCGATTTTTGTCATTCGTCGCCCTCGTAGAATGTTTCGAGCGCGCTCGGTTTTTGTTTCTTAACCTTCTTCTCGGATTTCTTATCCGACCCCATCGAATTGATAAACTCGGTGATCGAAATAGTAAACTCACCAGACTCATCATGACCCTGCAGATCAAACGAATCAATATCAGTATTCATAAATGCTCTTCTCTTCAGCTCTGTTTGACGATGCTCCTTATCGATAATATGAAGGAACGCAAACCAGATCGCCTGTGTATAATACGAAAACGGATTGTTTGATTTGTCAGGTTTGAATGAAAGAACATGCCGAAGACATACCTCAACTCCAGCACTGATCATATCATTAATATAGCTGTAATTTCTGAAGTTGTGTTTCATCGCTACCCCTCGCGCGATCTTCATAAAACATTCGCCGATATACTCAGTCACCATAGGTCGTTCTTTACCTTCGGCTTCTGCCCGTTCACACTCCGCTCGATATTCCACCAACGCTTGATAGAACTTCTTATTATCGACATAGTGCGAAGGGTTCTTTGGATCCACTGGAGGGATCACATCCATAGTTGTTAAGTCTTTTTTCATTATTGAACTCCTTTGCATCGCTCACTCAATTGTACTATATTGTTCGTAGAAACTAAAATTGTATCGAAATTCATGAAGAATCTGATTATCGAGGAAAGTGTTCAATTCATGAAATCAAGAAATATTCGCGAATGAGTCTCCCGTCGGAGCCAGTGACAAGCACGTGATTTTCTCGTTTTTCTCTTGAAGCCACTACCCTACTCAGGAGAGAAATATCGTCTATTTCTGATGTTTTCTCGCTATGAAAATATATTTCTCCTGAAACACCAAATACAATGAATCCTCTATTTACTTTTTGAAAACACTGCTTATAATACCTATTGTAAGGTTTAAGGTTAAGAGAAACAGCCGCCTTAGTTTTCTTCGAAGGTTCTTATATTTTCCAGGGGAGAGTCTCGTAGAACCTAAGCGGGAGAACGATAGTTTATGTGCGTAGCACGTGGCTCTGCCACTAAGAAAAACAAAGGGAGCGCGAGGCTCCCTTTTCTATTTCAAAGATCGATTTTGACTATCTTATAATCGAACTGCTCCTGGTCGTATATTCGGATTCGTTCCACCAGATGTTTCAGAGTAGTATTCCGATATGACTTATAGGATATATCATCAGAGATATCGAACAGAGTACAAAACTTCTTACCTGTCTTCAAACGGAGTCCGCGCCCAATACTCTGTCTCACTCGGATTGTCGACTTAGTCGGAATGGCGAATATGATATTCTCAAGAGAAGGAATATTCGTACCAGTACTGAATAGAGAAGCAGTCGCGATGATGATCGCATTCGATTCGATCTCGACGATCTTACGAATTATTTCTCGTTCCTTTGTTGCAACAGCTCCGTGAATGAAATAGATCTTTCGATTCTCGTCCTTATTTCGGCGAACGATCTCGTCGTAAATGACGCTACCATGACGTTCAACAAAGTTATATAGAATCAGCGTATTCCCAGTACAACTCAACGCGAGACGAGATATGAACGTATTTCGCGTCTCTGATGACACAATATAGTTGATCTCTTCGGTGTATTTCATTCCCTTGTAGAACTTACGGGTTTCCTCTGGATGCTTCAATACGATCGCCTGAATTTTCAGAGGAGTCACGTGTCCATCATCCATCAGCTGTTTCGTGGTCGTTACTTGGAATGTTGGACCCATCAAACCAGTCAGAGTTAATTCGTTGATCTTGGAACCGTCGAGAGTGCCAGTCGTACCCACGCGACGATATGCGTGAATGAACTTATCCATCGTCTTGATGACTTCGGTGCTCTTATACCCATGAGCCTCGTCATATAGACCGACAGTAGTTTGTTCGACGATATCTGAGAACATCTTCGTACCGTTCTTCATCATCGAGTTCAACGATTGCCAGGTCGATATCATCACACTCTTACTGAACACTTTCTCCTTGCCAGAATAGAGCATCTGAACTTCTTGTTCCACGTCCCAACCGTTACCGGAAGAATAATCGGCAAAGTCCGAGTACATCTGCTCGACCAATTGCGTCGATGGGACGACCAACAGAATACGTTCTTCGGGTTCTTTCGCGAGAAGCCAACGGATGAGGCAGTAGAGAAGAGCCGACTTACCAGAAGAAGTAGGTGCGATTGCGATACAACGTCTCTGTTGAATGATTCTGACGATAGCTTCGCGCTGATATTCTCTCAGTTCGATCGGCTTCCCGCGAGCATGTAGATTGAGTGCATCGACGAATGAAAGAATCTCCTCTGGAGCGATATTCAACTCGTTTGATTCGATGTTGACCTCGATTTCTTCCTCTCGTAAAGACGCAAACTTCTTCGCCACATCAACCAAGCCAGCGGGCAAGTATTTCGTACGCTGGTTGTAAAGACGCGTCTTACCGTCCCAGATCCCACTCTTATATTTCGGCATGAACTTATAGCCTGGTGTCAAGAAGGTGAAGAAATCAGAGAAGTCTTGTTCGAGACCGAAATCATCGATCTCAACGCGAACGAACGACGCGTTAACAGGTTGTAATTTGATCATTTAGTTTCCAGCTCGGAACTTCGCGAAATCCACAATCACGCGTGTATGAAAAGAACGAGATCTAATTTCACCCAAAACAGATTCCAGAAAATATATAGCTGTCTTCACATAAGATTCTCGCGCGAACAACTTCTGCATATCTGGATCAGCATCAAGAAGAGACTCGATTTCTGACTTCAGAGTTTTGTACTGCCACTGCTCCCATCCGCGCTCTTGAAGTTCTTCACGAGTCATTTCACCACGAAAATACTTGGTCTTCACGTTCTTCAGTTCGAGCATATCCAGCTGGATCTTATTCAATTTCATCTTGAACGCGATCAGCTCGTTTAGATACTTTGAGTGTAGATGTGGCGATTTGGCTGATGCCTTATCTGGGTTTTGGTCGTCGATGACGCAATCGACTTCCCATGCTTGTTGTAATTCATCAAGAGTCATCATATATTCCTAATTGAAAAGAGAGCCCGACGCTCTCTTTTGTTGTTTTCGTACTTAGTTGGTCAGACGTTATCGTTCATCACAAAATATGAATACGCGAACGTTGCCCGGGCAGTTGCTTGTTGTGCAGTTGCGGATGTCGCATCAAATTCAATACCAGAAAGATTGGTCGGGAACATGTCGATGAATGTGAACGACTGCATCGGACGGTGAGTACCATCAAGAACGATCAGAGTTGCGTCTGATACCATTTTCGATGCCTCGAATCGAAGAGAACGATTATAATCGAAGTTCAAGAATTCTCTGTATTGCTCATGAGATTCTGGGAATCCGAGACCTCTCATCCAGAAGAAAATGCTATTCCAATTCTTCATCTGACTATCAACGAGAAATTGCACTTGTAGCTCAGCAAACTCGATCTTCTCCCCAGGGTGTTTTATGTTCACTAGAGGATTAGCAGTTTCAGAAGAGCCCAGAGAGATCGATGGAATCTCAGTCTGCTGAATCCAGTACGTCAATTCGGGAAGCTTCGCCACACTGAATTGAAACCCTGTTAACATCAACGGGTTGATGTCATCGGGAACAGGACAAGTCGTGATCATAATTCATCGCTCCAATTATCTTTGATTGGTTCGACCACCAAACCTTTCATCGTGATCAAGCATGGTTCCATTTTAAGCTTCGCGTTGAGTTCTTTCGCAATTCGTTTAGCCTCGTCGATATCAACTCCGTATGCGAGAGTCACGTGTGGTTTGAATTCTTTATAGCTATGTCTCAAACCGATGCGACGTAATTCTTCGTGTATATTATGGAGATGGTCCGAATCAATATCAAGTACGATACACCCCTTCGTTGGGTCATCATCTGAATCAAATACATCAACAGAATGTGACTTCGCGGTTCGATTTCCGGTCATCCATTCGATGACCTTCTTAATCTTATCCTTCGGGACGTCTGTTCCCTCCGAATACATCAACGTCACATGGTGCTTACCCGGCGGAACGACTGTCCCAGATTTCAGATCGAGCTCGATCTCTGGATCATCCACGTCAAGAGAAACATAGTTACCTCCTGTTGATTCGATTAGATATTGTTTGAATGATTTCACCAAGGATCTCCTGACATTTTTACACTGGACGCCATTTTCTCGGACTCGAATTTAAATCTCATCTTCATGATTTTCTTCCCACCAGCCGAGACTCCGATTGATTCGTTTCCAACCAATTCTAATTTGATCGGATACTTTCGAAGAGCTTCCAACTTAGGATTGTTCGTTGGGTCCATCACCACAGCCTTGTAAGGTGGTTTGTTTCCCTGTCCAGTGACTTTAACATATGGTGGGAACAAAAGATCTGCATCCATCCAATCTTGAAGAAGATGTTTCAACAAGTCACCTTGCGACATCTTACTCAACTTGTTGTAAAGTTCTGCTCTCATAGCAGAAAGAATCTGCACACCAATGACCTCTGTTTGAGCTTTGATCGCGGCATTTTCACGAATGTATTTCTTTCTAGCGTCAGCAGAAGGAGGTAATTTGTATTTCGCGATAAGCTGGCGCTCTTGATTCTTATATTCTTGTTGAAGACCGATACCCAAACTCTTATCAATAGTCCCAACACCAGGGTTCTTGAAACCGATTTCTCCGTTGGTCTTAGTCGCCTTCGCAGAAAGACCGAGAAATCCATTAGCTGGTCCTTTGGTGAAAAGAACAAGAATATCAGTCGGGTTCTTTCGCGAGTCGGCATCAGATTTCGATGCCCGAGCCAGTTCTCCTGGACGAGCAGTCCACCAGACTTCCTTAACAATTCCAGAATACCCATTAGATTTAGCCCACTTGATGAATTCCTCGGACATCACTTGTGCTTTACCGACGGCATCGGCGACTTCTTCTGGCTTTGCTTGTTTTACTCGTTGTTCACACGCTCTCTTGGCATCATCAGAGTACCATTTACTCCCATTGAGAAAGTATCCACATTGGATCTCGTTTATATCGCTGAGTACTGTGTTTGCTGTCATAATTGATCTCTCATCTATTTAGCGCGTCTCTAGTCGTAAAAAGCCCGCCGAGGTGGGCTCAATTCATTTGCGTTCAATTAGATAGACAGCTTGACCGCAGTCCCAGATCTGAGTGTAACCAGCATTCTCAAGATTCTGCTTCTCTGTACGGGAAGAATCATAATTATCACCCAACACAGATGCGAGTTTATGTTTCTGAAGATTCACTCGATTGACTCTTCTGAATGATATTGGATCAACCCACGAATAACCTTGCGGGTTGACTCTCAAAAGAGTTCCTGTTCTCGCGTATGTCTTACCAGAGAACAGACGCAGGTCGCAATAGGTGATCATATTCTCTCTGGAGCGGAGAGATTCTTTGATTAGTCGATCGAATCCTCCTGTAACAGAACAATCTATCTTCGTCACGTATCGAAGAAGTTCCCATAGGCTTTCTTTGTTCTTGAATCTACTCTTACCGATGGTGATCATGGAGATCAATTCCGGTCCATCGAACAACCCGTAATGAGTACCATTGATGGCTCCTTGTATGTGATTCACGTTGAGAAATTCGCGCGCTGTCTTAGAATCAACAATATCAAGTCTGAGTTTTCTTGCCTGGAATTTCTTCGCGAACACTCCGAGCCGCGCGGAGATTATTCCTTTGACGATATCTCGCTTATCGCGCCACTCGTCCTCGAATATATGGATTAGATCATATCCTTTCTCGTTCATCTGCTGAGTTTTCCATATATGATCCTTGCGTTTCTCGTCTCCACCGTGACACCAGAGACCATGGTACTCGATTCCCAACTTGGCTTCTTCGATCAGAACATCAATCTCGTAGAAAGATTCAGTCTTCCTTGACTTGATCAAAGAACGGTTGTTTCTGGATACTCTGAAACCAAGAGCACCTATGAATTCGGCGATCTCTCGTTCCCCATTAGAAGAAGTCCTCGCGTACCGTTTATCTATGCCGAGATATTCTATGTATCTCCACACAGTCATTTTCGGCATCCCGCCGAAATGCGTCGCAGTAAGATGATCAAGAGTTTCGCATCTATCAATCATTCCTTCGACAGCTTTCTTGTCAAAATTGTTGATATCGAGACCATACCGTCTGAACGTGTCGATTCTTTCTCGCGTGGCGAATTGCTCTCTTTTCTTTGCTCTTGATTCAATACATTGTGGTAGATGATTATTGTGTGTGACGCCGTATCTCGTCAACATGGTTGCTCTCGACTTTCGCATTCTCTCTGCTGCGTTAGACTTTTGTGCTTCTGATGTTTTGTGTCTGGTAGCCTTTCCCACGCACTTCGCAGAACAATAAAGAGTTCCGACCTTGAGACGTCCTATGTGACATTCAGGACAAAATCTATCAATACACCCAGAAAGAATATAATCGATCTTCTCTTTGGTCTTCCACTTACTGAATGACTCGTCAGAAGTGAACGATTCGATATACGACAATGCGCCGCTAGATTCTAGATAAGTCGCTCGCATGAAACCTACATTGTTGCGAATTTTGCTGAGAGTTTCGTTGTTCATGTTATCCGATGATCGCGTTTGGTCTAGTATTTACTGAATATGGTTAGGATACCTCGATAATGGGAAGAAGTAAAATTGTACAGTCGTAAAAAAGCCCGCCGAAGCGGGGCTATTACTTTCGTTTGATCATTCCTTTGACCCAACCTTCTTCTGGTACTTGACCGGGCTTGATTCGATAACATCGAACCCCATCGTTCCAGGTCACTGTTCCCCTCAAAGCAGCTGATGTCGCCGACGCATGGTTTGTTCGATACTCACCAATCCGAGGCAACCGACCCAGACGCCATTCTCCTCCTGGGTCAGAATGAAATCGTTTCTCAATGATTCCGTTGTTGTAAGTCTTCCGACCGATATTCGCTTGACTCGCCTTAAGAACATTCTCAATCGCAGCAGACACTGATTTCTCGGTCTTCTGTGTGATCAAACCTAGTTGTTCGATTCGCGGATCATCCATTGGGATTCGACCGAAGAACACTCCATCAGGAGTCATGTAACGCATCGTCCCGGTCAGCTTACCAGACGACTTCGCTGCCTGTAATTCCCGACCATATTCATACGATTCTGGTGTCTTATATGGGAGCCATCCTTGATCGATCATTTCAACGTGTTCGATCGAATTAGCAACAACAGTTCGTTTGATATTCAGAAACCACATAGCAACCCGCCGCGAATGGTCTTTGGATCGCTTCATCTTCTCTTTGGTGATTTCGTTGTGGGTTAGACCTAGATTGTTCCCGACCAGATTGAGTTCTTCGATCATAGGGTCGTCAACGTCGAGAAAGAATTTGTTTCCGTCTGTGTCTTTGAAGACTGATTTGCCGAGACGAATTTCTGATTTGAATCGAATCGAAGCTTCTCTTGTCTTAGCGAGATATCTGATCTTGATCGCGGTTGGGATTTGACGACCGCAAAGGAATGGGTTAGTATCAGAATTGAAATTACCGAGCATACATTCGAGTGCTAATGATTGACTTCCACCATACGCTTTCCAGAGAATCACATGTGCGATGATATGTTCCCTCGCAGTTAGTGTTATCTCGTTCCACGGATGCTCGGAGATGTTCGCGAACTCTGGGAACAGATCCTTCGCCTTCGGTAGAATATGATGCTTCTCGATGTAGGTTTCATTCAGAACGCGAGTCTGACAATGTAGGATGAATTTCCAGTATCGGGAGAGATAGTGATTGTTATGCTGCTTCGACTGTAGAAGTCGGTAAATAGATTTGCTGTCCATATGGTTCCTAGCTGGTTCTGGATAGAGACTATGGAGACTGCAATCTCGCGATAGTCACTATTATTTAGTAGATATGGGTTTCTGAAACTATCATAGTCTGGATTGAGTCGAAAGTAAAATTGTACAGTCGTAAAAAAGCCCGCCGAAGCGGGCTTTTGTTTTAGTAGCTACCGGACCAAGCCGGTCAAGGATCAGAGCAGGTTCTGAACTGCTAGCTTGCGGTAATAAATGTTGGAACCGCTGTTCAGCGAAGTGAACGGATTCGACACCAGACCATATCGAGTGCGGAAAGCAATCTTCGGTTGGAAGGTCGTTGGGTCCGCAGCACGGTACAGTTGCAGAGGAACGTATGGGCAGTAGAAGATACCAGCATCCATACGGCTCGTGCCCTTGTAACCGACAAGCAGGAATTGCTCAGCAGTACCGTTAGCAGCGAACGGATCCACATAGACCTTGTAGCGACCGTTCAGAACACCGGCGAACGTCGAAGAAGCTTCGTCAACATTCAGGTCAGTCTTCAGAGCAGGAGCGTAGTCCAGAACACCAGCCATAGCCAGAGCAGACGCGACGTCAGCCGAAGCGATGATGATGTTACCCTTACCACGACGAGTCGTTTGGTAGATACGGTTAGCTTCACGTTCGATTTGGAACATCAGACCCTTGAACTTCTCAACGCTCCAACGACCGTTCGAGTCAACATCAAGGTCAAACACACCAGGAGTAGCAGTACCGACTTGAGCACCAACTTGAGCCGAGGTGTAAACCGTACGCATGACTTCGCGGTTCATTTCGTTCACAATTTCTTGCGACAGGATGTTGCTGAGTTCAGCTTCAGCGTCAAGACCGTGCACCGACTTCAAGTCTTGTGCCAGTTCGACGGTGTACTCAGCCTTCAGAGCACGAGTTTGCGCAACAACGCTGGTCTTCTCGATAGAGAAAGCCATTTGGTTGAACGTAGCACCAGGAGTACCGTTCAGGGAACCCAGGGTTTCGCCTTCAGCAGTAGTCATACCAGTACCGGTGGTCGAACCAGCAGCACCTGGGTCACCAGCATGAGTGCCCTTACCAGAGAAGTCGGTGTCTGCTTCGTTGAAGAGAGCTTCCGTACCGCCTTGCGAACCATACTTGCTCTTCATAGCGAAGATCAGACCGGTAGGTTGGGTCATTGGTTGCACGCCAGCGATGTCATAAGCGATCATAGCAGGAGCAGCACGGCGAACCAGGCTGATCAGAACAGGATCGTACTTAGCGACGCCACCAGTGTCAGTCATAGCGCCAGCTGCGTTGGAGTGGGCGTCTTCCATCAGAGCTTGTCGTTCTTCGCGATTAGCGCGCTCTTGGTTTTCCAGAAGCACAGCCGTATCTTGCATACGTTGACGGTCTTGGATCTTTGGAAGTTCAGTGTGTTCCAGGATTGGAGACCACTTCTTCACGAGGGATTGAACATTTTGTTCCATTTTATTTTCCTTAAGAGATTAGTTGTTTCGAGCTAGGATTCTCGCGTATGTATCCATCACAGTAGCAGGCTTGACTGTTTCTTCTGTGATAATTTCTGCCTCGGTATCAAGGATACCTTCGTTCAATTTCTTTGTCTCGGTCTTCTGGAAGAAGTTCTCACGAACAACTTCGAGCTTACGAGCAAAAGTCTCACCATCATCGAATACGAGTTCTTCTGCGAGCGTCTTGAATTTTTCTGCATCTAGATCCGACAAGCCTTCGACAGCTTCGGCGATCTCAGATTGTCTTTCGACTTCTTTGAACACTTGCTTCAGTTCAACGTTTTGCTCGGTCATTTCGTCGAGACGATTCGTCAGTTCTTCCATTTCGGAACGCATTTCTTGAATCACATCCAGCTGTTCGTCAGAGACGTTAACGTGATGTTCTTCGAAGAGATTCTTCATTCCGTTCATGAAGCTTTCGAATAGTTCGCCGCGAATGCCGCGCTCAAGGGCAAGCTCATTGTTTTCCATCCACTGCTCGACCACATAGTCGAGATATCCATCAATCTTTTCAACAAGTCCCTCTTTCAGTTCTTCGGACTCAGTTAGAGTCTTCTGAACCAATTCTGTCGTCGCCAACTCAAATTCTTCTTCGAGTTGCTTACGTTCTTTCGTTACTCGGGAAGCAACCACTGCTTCAATCAGAATAGCTACCTTACTCTTGAATTCTTCGGAGAGATCTTCGCCGTCGAAGATCTGATTAAACGAGAAAGATTCATTCTTCTCGTCGTCTTCATCATCATCTTCCGCATTATCGTCGTCTTCTGCGTCGACGATCTTATCTTCTTTGTTCTTGACGTCTTTCTCGTCGTCACCAGCGTCGTCTTCGTCTTCGTCGTCCGACTTGTCGTCGTCTTTTGATTCGGCGAGAGACATCTCAAGAGCGGCAGCCTTTGCGCGAATTTCTTCCAAGATTTCTTCTGTGGTCATTTTGTTTGTCCTATAGATTATATTTAGTCAGTTTCTAAATCTGACGGGTATCACTTGATCACCATCGATATATTGGATTCGCTTAACCGCGAATAGACAAGAGGAAGTTCTGAATCAATTGGAGTTTACGCTCCTCAGTCAGTTTATTCTTCTTGATTTCTTTTTTGATCGACTCGACGATACGACCATCATCGGTAATCAACCATTCTTGAGATTCGTTCACAGCGTCAACGAATGCATTGATTGAGCTTGGGTCTGTCACAGCATCAATAGCAGTGATCACATAATCACTACACACATATCGAGTTCCGGCACGTTCGGAGATCGAACCGAGACCTCTCGTCGATACGCCGAACTTCACACCACCTTCGAGAAGACCCTTGAGGATATTCCCGTTTGGTGTGTTGAGAATCTTTGCCTTACCGTAAACCGTGTTACCATCCATATTCAGTTCTGTGACCAAATGTGATGCGAATTCAGGCTTAGGTTGTGGGCGCCCGTCTGGGTGAGAAAGTTCAGATATTGCCCGACCCTTCAACACGTATTCTTCGTTATACTTGTCGATCGCTGATTTCATCACATCCTTTGGATAGACTCGACCATTGCGATTCTTGAGTTCTGCTTCGGCGAAGATACCCTTGATATACAAGTCTTTCTTTCCACCGGTTTCCTCGACGATCATATCGATCGAGGAGTTCGAGTCAACAAATTCTTTGAGTAAAATCATTACGTGCCTACTTGAGTCGTATCGTCATATTGACCGAACTTATGTGTTTCGATCTTCGACTTATATCCACCAGTCTTGCGGAGAGTGATGTACATCCAGCCGGTTCCGATGCAAACCAGATCAGAAGCGGCTTCTTGACTGTCGATGAACCCACCATTACCGGAAAGATCCAAAACACCTTGCCCCATTAATTCCATCACCACAGTACCATTACGAGTGATTATGATCTTCTCGGTAGCGTTTGTCGTCGCCCACTGGATGTGCTGAATACCGACATTCATAGTACCATCAACGATTTGAGAAGGCACTAGAAGATCCGTCGCGAGACTAATCGTCTCAGTGAAGGTAGTGCCGCCGATCTTAACGATCGCCACCCCTTCTGTTTTCTTATTGATGTATTTCATTATTTCACCAGACGATCGACTGCTTTGTGTATATTCAAATCTCGCTTGGTGACTTTAGCGACGACGGAATTGTATTTCTTGGCGATATCTCCCGCTGATTTGAAATCACCAGAAGCCGTGCGCTTTTCTTTTTCGTTAGAAAGGTTTGCCTGTACTTCTTTCTGACTCAACTGGCCAGTTGATGCTTTCTTCACATAGTTTCCGAGAGTGGTTTTACTCAGTTCGTCGATGCTACCGAATTCTTCGGATAGCATGAATTCGATGACGTCACCTAGATCATACTGTGACATCTCTTGTACGAATTCTTCGTCAAGCTGAGCTTCCTCAACGACAGGTCCATTGAAGACCAAATCAGCAATTTCTGCTCGTCTTTGTTCGATCGCCTCGACCAGACGAGCATTGACTAGCTCCTCGAAGAGGGTGTGAATCTTCATAGATTGACCAGCTTCGATTGCGTTGATCAGATCAAGAGTTTTGGTCATCGTTGTTTCCTTCGGGTGACGGTTCTACGTTTTGTTGTTCTGGTTCAATCCCGAACAGTTCAGGATTTGATTTCTTATCTTCAAAATTCTGCTTATTGATTTCTTCGATCTCAATGTCGCTCAACCGAAGAATCTTTCTTTGGATCCACTCGCGAGAATAATACTTCCCAATCATCGAATCCATCTGCAAAGCAGCTTGTGCTCTATTATTTAGTATCTCGACTTCTTTGAGTTCAGAGAAGTAATTATCTCGAGCAAATTTGACTCTGATCTTCTGATTGAATGATTCCCAATCAGAAGAGTTGATGATTCCCTTCGATACTAATTGGATTCGAAGAGCACCAAGAAGAAGTTGCGCAAACTTACTCTGTTGCTTATCGATGAATTTCGCGAACTTGATTTCGTCGCGGGAAACTTCATTCGAACGACCAAGCGAGAAACCTGTCTCTGGTTTCATTCTTCCGATCGGAACATTCAACGAGTGGTATAGCTTATCCTTGAAATAATCTAGATCGTCGAGCTGTCCTAGCCCCTGACCACCGGGTAGAGTCGTGATTTCTGTACCCTTGCCTCCGTCTCTCCGAGGCATCCAAAAATCTTCCATCATACTAAGATGCTTCTTCGAGTCGGCAACTTCACCAGTATGTGCATCATAGACAAGCTTGTTCTTAAACTTGTTCATGATATCCGTCACGTATTGTTCTGCCTTACCCTTTGGTAGACCACCAACGTCGATGTAAAACACTCGTCTTTCTGGTGCTCGCACGATACGATAGATGACGACTGCATCCTCAAGCATCTTCAGCTGATTGGCGGGTTTGATCGCCTTGTGTAGATTCGAGAGGATCAGTCCGTTTGTCTGATCGACAATTCCGCTCGTTGACATGACGACAGAATCGGGACTCAGACGGACTCCTGCCGTCGTTGTACTGGTGATTCCCTGATCATTGAAGAGGAAATATTCTTCAACCTCGTCGATAACCTCGATGCCGCTAGGCATACGTTTCTTCTTGATGTTCTTGATCTTTTTGATCTTACGAGGATCAATCTCTCGCAACTCTTGAATCCCTAATTTCGGCTTGTCGACATCAAGAAGAATCTGATAGTAGACCTTTCCATCGACATACCATCGTTCGAAGATTTCATGACCACGACTGTTGAAATCGAATAGATTTAGTACCTCTTCAAACGCTTCGGAAATCTTCTTCTTGATGGAAGCAGGGACTGGCAATGCGTCGACAGAAATAGAGCAGACAGATTCATCTCCACTCATACTGATAGCTTCGTTGATGATATCTTCAACTGCTTCCGACACTTCCGGATAATCGGCAAGCGTTCGATATCGGTTGATGAGTTCAACCTCGTTCTTTATCTGTCCATCAATGTCGAACGCGACTCCGTATGCCTCGCCGAAGATGCCGCTGTTGACTACCAACGAACCATCAGAATTCGTCGGAGTTACTACAGAAGCGACCTTTTCTTCAGGCGAAGCACTAGGTTTGATCGTGAAACCAAATATATTCATCGTATATCCAAAGTTCTTGTTGCATTATTTAGGGAGGACAAGCCTCCCGTAAATCAAGCTACAAGAACGCCGTTGCCGGTCTCAGAGGTGAAGTAGTTGTATTGGAACGTGACCGGGAAGATTTCGATCTGGTTACTAGCGTCCCAATCCAATTGGATCTGCCCAACAGATAGAGGGAACGCGTCATGGAACGTATATTCCTTGACGATCTGATCATTGCGATCAAGTTGTTGTACCTGCATATCAACTTGATAGATCTGCGTGTACATAGCGCCATGTGTCGTATCAGAATTCGCCATCGTATCAACCCACGATTCGAATGCATTACGAACAATGAAGTCGTTGTCATTATAGACTTCGATCGACCATGGTTCAAATTCGCGTTCACCAGCAAAGTGTACTGGACGACCACGATACATCACTTGGATGTCACCGACAGTCGAAGAAGGCAGATGTGCCGATTTAGCCAGAAATTGTAGCTTCTGACCAGCAAGGGCAGCATTCGGGATGATCGACGGGAAAGTGATTTGGACTCGGAATTGATTGCCGCGAGCGCCGGAAGTTGCTAGTTGTGCTTTGAAGTCAGAGATATTTGCAATTTTGGGTGCCTCTTTTCTTTCTTGAGAGATCTGGGGTTATTCGAGAACCCATGTCTTCGTGCCGGGTCCATAGTAAACTCTATAGTTATTATTTAGCGCATTAGAAATTTCGGTTTTCG
>JACCEA010918882.1_pt1 | contig 26376 bp, 19 predicted proteins | sample 7449851 | NCBI WGS metagenome assembly JACCEA01 (sample SAMN15323453, study PRJNA562643) | freshwater metagenome | isolation source: river surface water | place: USA:Blue River Watershed | collected 2017-08-18
ATCTTGCTCATAAATACCACAAGGAGAAGTTCCTTCAACTTGTAATGTTTGTGATGTAAAATTATAATTATATTTATTACAAGACTTATTTAAATAGAAACCTTTTGTAGTAACTGAATCCATTACTAAATCAACTCTTTTATTTGTTTCAGTATCTGATGTATCATAAATACCAAAACCACATTTTACTGTACTTGAAACATAATTTCCAGAACCATCATATTTCCATCTTAAACAAGAAACTGCTTGGTTAGCGGAATCTGGTTTAAATGTAATAGCAGAATTAACCATTGAATTCTTACCTGACACTAATAAATGTTCACTTCCACCATCTTCAGCAGAAAAAGTAGCTTTTAATAAACAACTTGATTTTAAATCTAAACACTTTAGTGGAGTAATTGGAGTAGTTTTATCAGATTCATTAACAAATGTATAATAATGAATACCTGATATTTCTTGATTATCTTTTGCTTTCATTTCTGACAAGGCTTTTCTCATGTATGAAAAATTTTCTTCAAATGATTCATTATCTTTCATTTTAAAAAATAAATCTACTGAAGAAACTTTTCCATTATCTGAATTTATTTGAACTGAAAGATCAGTTCCCCAAGGAGTTTTTTCAGACCATAAATTACAAGGAACAAGTGCAGCATTTTCCATTTTAGAAGCTTCAGTTAAATTTTCTACTTTATCTGTTATTGGTTCCCAACCATTATTTTTTCCACAACCTGCTGTTTTAGATATCAACTTTTCATTAAAAAAATTACGAACTTCACTATTATTAGAATATTCTAAATCCCCCCATTTTGTTGAATCATAACCATCTAGAAAAAGTCTTTTATCAATTGCAGAAACAATTTGAACAACATCAGTGGCAACACCAGACGCATATTTTTGTTTTTGATATACAGATAACCACATTGTAACAACTACCATTACAGCCATTGATATTGAAACAACAAGCATTGTTTCAAAAAGTGTTAAACCTTTTATATTTTTCATAAATTCATTTATAATTATCTAATTATATAATATATCATAATAAAGTTTATTTCAAGGCAAAAAACAAATTTAGAATATTTATTAAAAAAAATTAAAAAAATGTATTATAGTATGGACAAATTAAAAAAAGTATTATAATATTGAAAATAAGGAGAACAATTAAAGGATTAAAAATGACAATAAATAAGAATGATTTAGCAAAAACTATATCAGAAAAACATGATTTAACAATTCAAAAAACATTAGATATAATTAATGACACTTTTGATGAAATAGAAAATGCTTTACTTAATAATGTTGATGTGAATATAGTAGGTTTTGGTTGTTTCAAAACTGTTAAAAGACCTGATAGAATAGCAACAAATCCACAAACTGGTAAAACTTTCTCATTGGCTTCAAGAAAAGTTATTAAGTTTGTATTAGGCAAACATTTAAAAAATTTACATAAAAGTAAAAAGTAAATTTATTAAAAAATAAAAAAGGTGTTATAGACACCTTTTTCTTTTAAATTAAATATTATTTGTTTGTACTTTTCATTAAATTAAGCATATATTTAGACTTTTTAAATCCTTTTGATGAAGATTTTTCCCATAATTCAACTGCTTTATCCAAATATAACATTGCTAAATTGTATTGCGATTCTGGATAGCCTGCTTTAGCTGCAATTTCCCAATATCTTATTGCTTCTTCTAAATTAATTTTAACTTTTTTATCTGAAGTTCCTACTGAATATAGATAACCAAGTTTATTAATTGCTAAAACATGTCCTTTATCTGCTGCTTTTATTAACCATCTTAAAGCTTCTTCTCCATCTAAACTAAAACTTTCACTTCCTCTTAAATATATTAGAGCTAGTTCATACTGTGCATTTAAATTTCCATTATTTGCTGATTCTCTAATAAAAGATTCACCTTCTGATATACTTTCTTGACTTCTTTTAGCATAAATCATTAAAAGACCCATTTTATACATAGCGTCTGGATGCTTACCTTGGCTTGCTTTATTATACCAGCTTTTTGCTGCTTCATAATTTTTAGGTACACCTTCACCTTTAGAGTATTGGTCACCTAGTAATACTTGTGCATTTAAGTTTCCGGCTTTTGCTGAAACTTCTAACCATTTACAACCTTCTACAACATTTTTTTGAATTTTTTTACCTTCAATATAAGTTACTGCTAACTTATATTGAGATACATTATCACCACTTTTTGCTTTTTCTTTTAAATCATTAATTTCTTGACTCATTTTATACCTTTTTATTTATCGTTAATTTCCATATTACAATAAAAAAATTTAAAGTCTACTAATTAAAGGTCTAAGTCTTCAAGGAAAACTCTTAATACTTCACCATATTGACTGTCTCTTATCATTCTTAAAGCTTTCCCTTCAATCTGTCTTATTCTTTCTCTTGTAACTCCAAATTCTTTACCCACTTCTTCAAGTGTATAATCTTGTTTCAATCCTAATCCGAATCTCATTTGTAAAATTCTAGCTTCTCTTTCTGGAAGATTTACCACTGCTTCTTCCATAATCTTTTTTAGCACACTATCAGAAATTATCTCAAATGGTTTATTTCTAGTTTCATCTTCAATAAAATCACTAATTGTTGATTCTTCATCCTCACCACCTATTGGGCTTTCCATAGATATAGGTTCTTTAATAACTTTTAATGATTTATTAATTTTGTCTGGTGCCAAACCTGATTCTTTTGCTATTTCTGCTTCTGTAGGATTTCTACCTAATTGTTGTTTTAATTTCTTTTTGACTCTTTCAACTTTTTGCATAACTTCAACCATATGAACAGGAATTCTAATAGTTCTAGATTGATCTGCTATTGATCTAGTAATAGATTGACGAATCCACCAAGTTGCATAAGTAGAAAACTTATAACCTCTTCTATATTCAAATTTATCTACAGCTTTCATTAATCCTAAATTACCTTCTTGTATAATATCTAAGAAATGTAATGAAGTACCCGGAGTTGAATATTTTTTTGCTATTGAAACTACTAATCTTAGATTTGAAACTGTCATTTCTATTTTTGCATTATGAGCAGTTTTTTCGCCAACGAATATAGATCTATTTAATTTTCTGATATTTTCAATTGTTATGTTTTCTTTAGTTTCAATTAATAAAAGTTCGTCTTGTTTCAAATTAAAAATACTCTTTAATTTATCATCGTCAGTAAATTTAGTTATCCAATCTTTATTAGAATAGTTTTTTCTAAATTTAGTAGAGTACTCTGAATGTGGAACGTTTAACTTTTTAAGAATTTTAACACATTCTCCTTCTATACCTTTTATTGATGACATTACTTCATTTATTTTAGAAACCACTTCTCTTACAAAATCAGTATTTAAACCAATTTCAAAAATTTCAGAATTTAAAATTTCATTAGGTGCAAAAGATTTATTGAAATCATTAATTGATTTATTATTTAAAATTTCTAGTTTTATTTTTTCTATAAGAAGTTTAGTTTTATCATTTATTTCTTCTTTTTTACGTTGCCTTTCTTCTTCATCCATTTCTTTTGCAACCATTGTTTCTTCATTGAAATCTTCATATATATTATCGTTAACCAAACCATATCCAACTTCAGGTTCTTCTTTTAAAGTTTCTGTTTCAAATTTTTCTAACATATAATGATATATTTTTGGCCATTTCAATATTGCAGTTAAAACTTCATTTCTTCCTTGCTCTATTTTTTTAGCAATTTCTAATTCTTCATGTCTTTTTAATAATGGTATAGAACCCATTTCTCTCATATATGTTTTAAGAGAGTCAGTATCATATCCTTCCTCTTCTTCTTCTAATTCAACATCGAAACCATCGGCATCAACTTTAACTTTTAAATCAGAAACTTCTTCTTCAGGTATTAAAACTTCTTTTTCTATATCGTCAATTATTAAAACAGGTAAATCTTCTTCTATTATTAAATCTTCATCTTCATTAAATATATTATCTTCAAATAAATTAGACATAAACAAAATCTCCCAAGTAAGTAAAAGTTTGTGGAAAATACATTAAAAATATAACATTGTCAATAGTAATTTTAATTTATTTTTTGTAATAACCTATTGATTTTATTATAGAGTTCAATGATATTTTATGCTCTTTAACTAATGCAATAGAGCTTTCATATATATTATTCCAAGATTTACTTCTCTTCTCTGTTTTAAAATTATTTAAATTAAAATCTTTTAAATATAAATCTTTTAAAATATTATCATTCTCTATAATTTCAGATAACTGAATTCTTCCAGAATATCCATAATTACATTCAGGACAACCATTTTTATTTTCTTCTTTAATAATATCAGTTAAATTTGGAGCACCATCAAGAGATATAAAACTATTAAAATTATTAGTCTTATTAAATTTTATTTCATAACTACAACTATCGCATAATAAATTAAATAATCCTACATGAATTACTGATAATAGATTTTCTGCTATTAAATATTTATTATTAACTTCTTCATTTATTATGTGTAAAGTATTAAATATACTTGCAGTCTCTAAAAGTCCTATAACAAATTTACCTTTTGAAGCTAAATTAAATAAATCTTTAATGCTTGTATCGTTATCTATAGCTATGATTGAAAAGTCTTCATATTTTATATTTGCTCTTTTATCTGCTTCTACTTGTGTAATAAAGTCCATAGAATTTTTAATTTTATTTTCTACTGATAAAATATTATCACCATTTCTAGTTTCATTCATATGTTTTAATATAGAGTAAAGTAAACTTCTTTTTCCTGAATCTGTTTTACCTGATATTAATATTACTCCACTTGGTTGATTTAAACTGTTGATGAATGATATGTATTCTTTATCTTTAAAAGAAATTTCTTTTATACTTTTTATATCTACATCTAATTTAAAAACTTCAATATATATATCTTCATTTAAATCTTTCTTTAAATATAAATTATAATAAGAATTTCCATATTTCCAATTTAATAATTTGTCTTTAAATTTTTCATCAATTAAATTTTTAAATTTTTCATAATTATTTATTGTTAAAATTGAATATTCTTTATTTTTTAAATACTGACCATCTACATATAAATGAACTTTAATTTCATTGTTATAATTAAATATTTTTATTTTATTAGATTTGTTTTCAATACTATTTTTTATTAAGTCTTGAAATATTTTTTCTAAAGATAACTCATTTAAGTCAAATTTTTTATCTTTTAATATTGAATTCTTTTTATCTTCTAGGTTTTTTATTTGTTCTTGAAATATTATTCCAAATTTATTAAATAATAATTCGTCTTCAGAATAGTCTTTAAAACCATTTATTATTGACTTTGCTTCTACACTTAAAGGATTAATAAAAAATATTATATTATCTAATATTACATAATCTTCTTTAATTATCATATTTTCTAAATCAAAAATTTTATGAAAATTAAAGTTTTCTAAATTAAACTCTTTAGATACAATATCTAATAGATAAGAATTGTTACCATATAATGTAGTTAAAAGTGGAATTATTTCTGAGTAAAAAGTCGGAGTGTTAAATTCTTGTAACTTTTCATATGGAAATAAAACTTTTTTAACTTCCATTTCTCTTATGATTTTATTAAAAATGTCATGTACATTTTTATAATCAAATTCTTTTTCGTAAAACTTAGTCATTTAAACTCCATAAATTTTTATTATTATATTCATTTTATACAACAAAATAAAAAATCAAACAAATTTTTTTAAAACATCTTTAAAATAACAAGAATAAAATCTATCAATGTTATCTAATTTGCTTAAAACTATAATTAATGAATTTTCATTTTTTGTTTTTTCTTGTCTAGGAATAATTAATGGGACATTATCAATTTTATCGTCAATTAATAATCCTGCTTTAACAATTCCATCAAGAGTTGATTTAAAAGCAGAAGATATAGAATCTGGATCATACACTTGTGCATTTTTTGTTTTATATAAGAATTCTATTAATATTGGATTTTTTTTTGTAACTTCCCATTCTTTTAAATCTACTCCATTTAAAAGGTTAACAACTCTATCATGCCAACACATTTTAAATTTATAAATATATCTATTATCTATTCTTAGTAAGTCATTATTTGATAAAAGAGCAATATTATTAAATTCAATAATACAAGCAGAATAATCGTTATTAAAATAAATACGATCCCTTGAATTATCAGAATTCATAATATCTATTGCATCATTTAGTCTATCAAATGAATTTCTAGTTTTTTTCTTAGGTATATCTGTAAAATTATTTATATTACCTAATTTTTCTAAATCTTTTTTTGTTAGTTTAACCAAAATAAACTCCTATTAATTATTATCTATTATTTTTCTAATTTTTATAGCATAATCTTTTGGACTATTAAATCCTTCAATTACACTTCCATTTTTTGAAAATGTAGTAGGAGTTCCCTTAACTCCTAGATTATCTGCATATTTATTAAATATTAATATATCTAATGCTTCTGGACAATCTATATCTTCATTTTTTACATTTAATATATATTTTTGTGGATTATCAAAAGCTTTATTATATTCTTCTGATTTATTATCAGAACATATTATTTTTTGTAGACCTTTAACAGTCATGTAATCATTTATTGATTTTCTAGGAAAAGGAATATAATAAAACTCAATTCCAGAATCTTGAAAATTTTTCAACGTTTCATGTAGTTTTTTACAATAAGGACAAGTAAAATCTGAAAAAACATAAAGTGTTTCTGTAACTTCTCCTTTTGTTGAAGGATAGTGAACTAAACTATTTTTATAATTACTTTGAATTTCATTTATGTATTTTTTTGAATCATTTTTAAGTTCTTCTTTTGTTATATTAGATATTTTATTTTCACTTATATTTAATAATTCGCCTTTTATGAATAAGTCTTCTTTGCTAAAATAATAAAGTTCATTTTTAGAATTTTTAAATTTTATTCTAAAAACGTCTTTTATATTAGTTTCTATAATCTCTGCATTTTTAAATATCTCACTTTTATTCATTATCTTACTTTCTAAAGCTAATTTTTCATTAGCAAATGAAGAATTACATAACAAAAACAAAATAACTAAATAAATTTTATAAATTAATTTCATAAAAACTCCAAAATAAAATATATTTTATGTTGAAATAAAAAAAAATCAATAAATATTTGAAATATAATTCAATAAATGTTTTAATGAAATCAAAACAATAATATTAATTATGTCATTTGAAACTAGAAAAAGTTTATATCAAGAAATAAAATCAGAACTCACTGAATTTGGAACTGAAGAAATAGAAATACACGATACAGATAAAAATAAAGAATATGAAATAACTGATCATTCTGAAATTTCAAATCTATTTAAAAAAATGTTGAGAGAAAAGCTTTTATTTAGAATTAAAAGTGAAAATAGTATATATTTAAACAATAACAGAATAACATTAGTAAAAGATAAATTTATATCTTTAACAAATCCTTTTATATTGTTTGCTGAAGGATCATTTCCAGAAATTGTAGAAGTTAATTTTGAAGACGATGGTATTGACTATACATTTAAACTTGAAAAATTTAAATCCAGCGGTATTGAAAAAGAAATATATTGTCTTTTACCAAATAATATTAAAGTATTAAAAAGAAGAGGAATACACAGAGTAAAATCAACTTTAGATATACCTGTAGGAATTTATTCAAATGAAAATGATCAAGAATACATAGGTTCTTTGAATGATATTTCTGAGTTAGGTATTGGTATTAAATTTAATTCTAATTATTTTGATGACAGTTTTTATAATAGATTAAAAAGTATGCAGCAACCTAGAGTTCCTATAATATTAGAAATAAATGGCGAATATTTAACCATTGTTATTTCAATAAAGTTTTTAACAAAAAATGAAAATAATGAAATAATTATTGGTGCAGAATTTGTTTTCACAGAAGAAGAAAAAAACTTAAAGATAAAAGAATTTGTTGACAAGATAAGAAAAAATGCTATATTTCAAAAGAAAAAAGAATTAAGTGAACACTTAATATTTATTGGTGAAATGGGAGTATAATTAATGTTTAAAAAAATTTTTAAGGGATTTATCTTAACAATATCTTTAATAAGTGCAACTTACGCAAGTGAAACTGTTGAAGAAAAAAAAGAAAGAATTCAAGAAATAGCAAATAGTATTCAAATAGGTTTTGAAAACTCAATAGATACTGAATTTGTATTTGATGAAAAAGATAATGTGAATTATCAAGTAATATATTTTTTCTCATATGGTTGTCCACATTGTTATAATTTTAAAAAGTATTTAGAAGAATGGGAAAAGAACAAAAAAGAAGATGTAAATATACATTATGTTCCAGTAACTTTTCAAAAAGGATGGGAAAATTTAGCTAAAGGTTATTTAATATCAAAAGAACTTAAATTAAATAATTTTGATAATAATATTTTCAATTATATACATAGAGATGAAAATAGAATAACTAATATGGAAGAATTAAGAGACTTTTTTAATGAGATATATAATATTGAATCAAGTATATTTAATACTCTATATAACAGTATTGAAGTAAATATGAAAATAGAAGAACTAAATAAAATAACTGATGATTTTAATGTAATGGGAACTCCTAGTTTATTACTTATAACTAAAAAAGGTCATAGCTATTTAACTTCACCAAGCATATCTCAAGGTGATTTAAGTATGATATTTACAATGGAGTACTTAATGATGAAAGATAAACAAATATCTAGAAAAATTATTCAGAATTAATATTTTTAAAAGCAGTATTAATATCTTCAAAACTAAAGCCTTTTGAAACTAAATATCTAAAGGCTTTATTTTTTTCTTTATAATCTTTTAAATTTTTGTTTCTATATTTATTTTCTATTATTTTTTGAATTTGATCTGTTTCGTCTATGATAGTATCTAATAAAATATTTTCTATAATTTCTTTATCAACACCCTTTTCAAATATAAGAGTTGATTTTATCTTTGATATACCTATTTTTGAATTTAGTTTAGAATTAATATAAGATCTAGCAAATCTTTCTTCTGATTGATATTTATTTTCAATTAAATAATTTAAGACTTTTTCAATATCTTCTAAGTTATACTCTTTTTCAATGAATTTTTTCTTTAATTCTTTTAATGAGTAATCTCTTCTTCCTAAAAGATAGAAAGAATAATTTAGAAGTTTATTGTTCATTTGGATTTCCTTTTAAATAATCTCTATTTTACTTTCTAGTATTTTTTTTCTATTAAAAGTAAAATGTAATTCTACATCTTTATTATAATTTTTCAAGTAATTAATTAAAGATTCCTTATCTTTAAATTTTTGTTCTATCAAAAAAGCATCATAATGAATAGATAACACATTAAATATCTGAAATTGATAATCTTCGTTTTCAATAAAATCTTTTATTTCAACTTTTAGAACTTTTTTAAATATATGCTCATTTAACTCAAATGAAAATTTTAGATCCTTTAACATTTATACTCCTGTTGATTTATTAATATTAGTTGATACAATACAAATTATTTATTAAAAAAACAAAAAATCAATATTATTTATATTATTTTAACATAAAAACAAGGATTATAAAATGGATAATGAAAACAAAATAAGAGAAAAAATAAAGAATTTAACTTTTTATGCTGGATGTGATGAAGCCGGGGCTGGTTGTGGAGCAAGTGACCTTCTTGTCGCAGCAGTTATTTTAGATCCTAATAATCCAATTGAAGGATTAAATGATAGTAAAAAATTAACAGAGAAAAAAAGAGAAGATTTATATCCTCAGATAATAGAAAAAGCATTAGATTATTGTATAATAAATGTCAGTCCAAAAGAAATTGATAGTATAAATATTTTACAGGCAAGAATGGAAGGTTTTAGAAGAGCTATAAATGGACTAAAAAAAGTCGATTATGCAATAATAGATGGTAATAAAATACCAAATAATATGAATATTGAAACTGATTATCTTATTAAAGGAGATGAAAAGCTTGCTTGTATATCGGCGGCATCTATTTTAGCTAAAGTAACTAGAGACAGATTAATGATAGAACAATCTAAATTATATCCTGTATATAATTTTGAAAAGCATAAAGGATATTTAACTAAAGATCATTTAGAAGCATTAAAAAAATATGGACCATGTGAAATTCATAGGCTTTCTTATAAACCTGTAAAATTAAGTATAAGATCATAAAAAAAAATATTAAAAAATATATTTACAAAGTTTAAAATAGTGTAAAATAAAAATATAAAAATAAGGAAATTTAATGAAAATAAAAATATTAGCAATTGCTATATTAGCCACAATAAGTATGAACACTTATGCTAATAATGAACAATATCAAGAAGAAATATCACCAGAAATATTACAAAATTTCATTGATGTATATCAAGTTGTCAAAAATAATTATGTAGAGCCTGTAGACAGCAACAAGTTAATTCAAGATGCGATGAAAGGTATGGTAAATAATTTAGATCCACATTCTCAATTTTTAAACAAAGAAGAAAGAGACTCTTTATTTAACAATATAAATGGTGAATTTGCTGGAATAGGTATTGAATATCAAAAAGTATCAAATGGTATAAAAATAATTGCGCCTATTGAAGACTCTCCAGCATATAAAGCAGGATTAAAGTCTGGAGATATAATTTTTAAAATAAATGGGAAAAATTTTTCAACTTTTAAAAATATAAATGAAGCAACTAAAGATTTAAAAGGAAAGATAGGTGAAAAAGTAAAATTAACAGTTGATAGAAATGGTAAAGAAATTGATTTTGAATTAAAAAAAGATATAATTAAAGCAAAATCTACAAAAGGTAATGTTATAGATGAAAAATTTGCTTATGTGAGAATAAGTACATTCCAAAAAGACACTTCTTTAGAAGTTCAAAAAGTTATATCAAAAATAAATGAAAAAAATAAAGTAAAAGGAATAATTTTAGATTTAAGAGGAAATCCCGGTGGATTATTAGATGAAGCAATAAATGTATCTGACTTATTCTTAGACGAATCTGTTGTTGTTTTTACAAAAGACAGAAGCGATAAAAAAGTTTATTATAGAGCAAAAGATGGACAAATAATTAAAGATGTACCTATGGTTGTATTAGTAGATGGAGGAAGTGCATCAGCATCAGAAATTGTAGCTGGGGCTTTACAAGACCATAAAAGAGCAATAATAATAGGTTCAAAAACTTTTGGTAAAGGATCAGTTCAAAATATAATTGAATTTAATGATGGTAATGCTATAAAGTTAACAACTTCAAGATATTACACTCCAAATGAAAGAAGTATTCAGGCTAAAGGAATATCACCAGATATTGAAATTGATTCTTTATCTGTAAAAACTAACAAGCCTATAAAAAGAATAAGTGAAAAAGATTTAGATGGTCATATTTCTAATGATTCTAACAAAGAAGATAATGTTATATCTAAAAAAATAAATATAGTAGACCCTGAAAAAGATTATTATTTATATGAAGCATTAAACACTCTAAAGATAATGAGTCTAAGTAAAAATTAAATAATAAAAAACCAGCATAAAGCTGGTTTTTTTATGGTACTGTTTTTATGGTGTAAGTTTATTATCTGAATATTTTTGTATTAGCTTTGATGCTTCATACTTCTTCAATTCATTTAATTCTTTAATATTGAATTCCTGAAATATATCAGAATATCCTACATTATTTCTTTTCAACAATGAGGCTAGCTTACCTATTTGAGCAGTTGTTGCTAAGTCTTCAGAAAGGTTATTGCTCTTTAACTTTTCTTTTTCATTAGAAGTAAAATTAAGCTCTGGATTTTCTAATGGTAAATAAATCTCTGGATTTGTTGAACCCATTTGATTTGCATATAAAGTAACTCCACCGCTTTCATAAGAACCTTTAGAAGCAGAACCTTTAAAAACAACAACATCTCTTTTTAACATATCTTTTTTAAGCATATCTATACCACGTTGTTCTTTTCCAGCTAAAAACATATTTTCTGCTTTAAACTTGACTGAAACAACTCCATTACCGTCATCTACAATAGCAGTTATATCTATATAAGATTCTCCAGTCTCATGATTCATTCTCTTAAAGTCTGATATTTCAACTATAGTCCCTGCAAAAGCAGTTTCATAGTATCTCTTATTAGTTTTATTACTTAATTTACCAAAAGTATCAATTTGTTGTGGTAAATCTTTAGAACTAACGATATTTATATTTTTTGATTTTAATATATCTTCTATACCTCCAATTTTTAATGGATTAATAGATTGATACATACCTGTTAATTCATATTCTAGTAAAGCCGTTTCTTTAGTTCCATACTCTGGAACTGCTTCATAGTTTTCTGAAGTAGGTAAAATATATGTTAATGTTTTACCATTCTGTTCTACCTTTACTTTCTTTAAATCAGAATTAAATGTTTCTAACTCTGTATGATAGTCATTTATTTCTTTAATATTTAACTGCTGTGTAGGTTTTGAAGTTATCTTAGATATTTCTTCAGATATTTCTTTATAAGCATTTTTCAATGATGTAACATTTAAGTCAGATATATTTTCAGGTATAAAGAAACTTTCAAAATCATTTGTATTTGTAATTCTTTTCAAAAATGATTCAACACTTACATCGTCATTAGCAGCTAATAATCCAAATGCAGTCTTTAATTTTTTATTTATTTCAAGATAATTAGACTTCAATCTTTTATTAATGTCAGTAACAACATCAGATAAATAATGATAAGTAGCATGTAACATAGGTCTATATTTAGGATCGCCATTAGGACAAATACTATCTAAAACACCAGCATTAATAAGATTATTTAATACTGTCTTACCTATTAATGTTTTCTTCATTGTTTTAACAGTACCATCTAATTTTTCAGTTTCTTCTTTAATTTGGTATGTTCCAAATTTATCATAAAAATCAAATATATCTTTTATTGCTCCTTTTTCTTCTCGAATATTAACAATATGACTTACTGCTTTATTTATTCCTTTTATTTGAGATAATCCATATATTATATTTTTTTCATTAGAATTATTAGTTAAAGCTTTAAATGATTCATCACTTAAATTTATATCTGGTTTTAATGTGTTTAACCCCATCCTTTTCACTTCTGATAATGTATATGAAACATTCTCAATATTTGATTCATTTGACAACATTGCTGCCATATATTGTGCTGGATAATGCGCTTTTAAATAACCTGTTTGGAATGAAACAAGTGCATAAGCTACAGAGTGAGACTTGTTAAAACCATAACCAGCGAATTTATCCATTAATGAAAATATTTTATTAAATCTAACAAATATTGAAGTAGATACAGCTACTGAAGTTAATACTTCAACTGCATCATCTTCAGATAAATTATCTTCTTTCATTAATTTTTCTTTTCCATTCATTACTATTTGCTTATAAAACTTATTGAAATAAGTTTTATCATCCATAGTATCAACAGCTAATTTAAACTCAGTAACATTATCTTCAGTAAAACCAGCATAATCGACAAGAAACTTTATTACTTGATCTAACTTTGTAAATTTAAATTCAGTATCTTTAACTATTTCTTTTATTGAATTTGATTTACAATTATCAAATATTAAATCAACTGGAATATTTTTATCAGGATTAACTAATGACTTAAGTTTTTCTCCTGTATTTTTTAATGTGTCTTCTCTAAAAGATGTATTACATCCCGAAATAAAAGCTGCTCTTTGCTGGAGCATTATTTCAGCATCTTTTTTACCCATTGCTTTTCTTAATATATCTGCTTGTCCTAATGTGTACTCTGCTAATTCTCTAGCAATACTCATTACTTGTTCTTGATAAATAATAGTACCATAAGTTTCTTTTAATGTTTCTTTTAATCTTGGATGTAAATATTCTATTTTTGCTGGATTAAATTTTCTTTCTATAAAATCTTTATCCATTTTAGATAATAAAGGACCCGGACGGAATAAAGCAACTAAAGCAACTAATTCTTCAAAGCTATCTGGAGAAACATCTTTCATTAATCTTCTAATACCAACAGATTCAAACTGGAATATACCATATGTATCAGCATTTTTAAAAAGACTAATTGTTAATGGATCATTTAATTCAATATCATCAATATTTAATAAATCATTAATATCTTTTCCTTTATTAATTGCTTTAACACATTCATGAATAACATCTAAGTTTTTTAATCCTAATATATCGAATTTAATTAAACCTATTTTTTCACATAAGTCTTTATTCATTTGAACAACTGGAGCATCAATTCCTTCTTCACGATATAGAGATGTATATTGTGCCATATCGCCTAAAGAAATAACAACACCACCAGCATGTTTACCATAAGAAACAACGCTACCTTCTAAATGAAGAGCTTCATTAATAATCATCCTTACTTGTCTAGACTTATTATATAATTCCATAAGTTTATCATTAGCTTCGAGTTCTTTCTTTAAAGTTACACCCGGAGTTTCTGGAATTAAATTTTTTATTCTATCTCTTTCTTCTGGTTTTAAACCCTTGGCTCTTCCTATGCTATCTATAACTGATTTAGCAGCCATTGTACCCTCAGTTAAAATTTGAGCAGTGTTATTTGAACCATATAAATCTTTCATATGTTGAATAACTCTGTCTCTATTTTTAGGTGAGAAGTCAATATCTATATCGGGTTCTGACATACGCTCTGGATTTAAGAATCTTTCAAATAGTAAATCATATGGTATTGGATCTACATTAGTAATATTTAATGAGTATAAAACTAAAGAACCTGCACCTGATCCACGACCTGGACCTACTGGAATATCATTCTTTTTACACCAATTAACTAGTTCATGAACAATTAAGAAGTAACCAGCAAAACCTGTATTTTTAATTGTATTTAATTCAAAATCTATTCTATCTTTATATAAATTATATTGATTTTCAATAAATTCTTTACTTATAAGATTTCCTTTTTTATCTTTTTGACCTATTTTCTTATTGTAATTTTTTTCAATTTTACTCCATCTTTCTTTAAATCCTATTTCTGTTACATGAGTAAGGTAAGCAACAGGATCTTCGTTAAACTCTTCAGGTATAGGGAACTTAGGTAAACAAGACTTACCTAATTTATTAGAAAAATCAGATATATCTGTTGAATCAACTAAATTACCCATATTAAATACTGCTTCTGGCATATCATTAAATAACTCTAACATTTGAGCAGTAGGTTTTAAATATTGATTTTCTGTTTCTAACACAAAGTTACTTGGGTCATAAACTAAATCACCTTTAATAATTGATTTTTTAGTTAAAAAGTATTTATAATATTCTTTTTTTACAAATCTTACATCATTGTTAGCTATATACTTAATTCCAGTACTAGCAGATATCTCTTTAACTCCAGATATAATTTTATTTTCTAGATCTTGACCTTGAATATCATTACTTACTCTTCTTACTTGAAGATAAAAATTATTATTAAAAATTTTAGAAAAATATAAGGCAACTTTTTTTGCTTTTTCTATATCACCTTCAATAATACTTTTTTCTACAAGTCCATTAATTCCGCCAGAAATACAAATCAATCCATCTTTATATTCTTCTAAGTGTTCTCTAAGTATTACTTTATACTCTTTATCTGGTGTTATTTTATAAGCTTCTGTTGTAATTCTGTTAATATTTTGTCTACCAACATCATTTTTAGCGATTAATATTACTTCATGATTCTCAGTACTATCCTTTCCTTTTATAACGGCTTTTAATCCAAATACTGGTTTAACTCCATACTCTTGACATGCTTTGAAGAATGGAATTTGAGCAGCAGTTGAAAACTTATCTGCTAATATTAAAGCAGGATTTTCTTCTCCAGCAGCAGCAGCTACTTCTGCCCAAATTTTTACTAATTCTTTATTTTTCTTTAAATCTATTTTACCAAAAGCTTCTTCATTAGAATATTCTGTTGATACAATATGTGCAAATATACTCATTACATTCTCCACTTATATTTTTAATCTTGTTATATTATTTGGTTTTTCTATTTTGTCATCGTTTTTTTTTATGAGATTTTCAACTGTTTCTTTTATGTTTGTCTCATTAGGTTCAGACTTTTTTTTTATTTCTAGTAAAGCTATTTCTGGTAATTTTATTTCTTCAGTTATTTTTAACTCATTTACCATTCTTTGATTTTTATATAAAGAATTCTCTATAATTGTAAAAGCATACATAAATAACATAGAGTCTACTTTTGCACCATGCGCTTCTCTTCCTATTTTATTTATTTCATTAATATTTGTTTTTAAATCTTTATTATTATCTATATTAAATTTTAAATTTTTTAAATTATGTAATATTTCTTTATATGATAAACATTCTTCCATATGTTTATTAAATGAAGATAAAGAAGTTCTAAATTTTTTATATTCATCTGTAAGAGATTTTTCACTTTTTAAAAATTCTTTATCAGCACCGTCTAATAAATCTATTTCAATATTAGAAGTATTCATATATTCAAGCATAGAATCCCAAATTTTTATATTTTTTGATAATGCTGAATTTTTTAAATTTTTACATAATTCCATTTGTTTTTGATTTTGATAGTTATATGCTTTTTCTAAATCAAAATTTTGTAAGTATCTAGCAATTCTTATTAAATTATCTAAGCTTTTAGATGTTCCAGAAATAGCTAAATCTTTATCTTTTTTAATTTCTGGATTACCACCGTATATTTCTTCCCATTGATTAAACGCAATAAGTTTTTGTATTGGATTAGGTAATATTTTTCTAATTAATGTTAAGCTATCATAAACTTGAGCATAATCCCTTAAAGTTAAACCATTAAATATTTCAGGAAGTCTATTAATTTCTGAATTTATAAATGGAATGTCAAATTCATCTCCATTGTGAAATAAAACAATTATATTATCAAATATTGAATCATCTTCATATTCAAAAAATCTTTTAAAGTTAGAAAACGCTTCTGCTGTAGAAGGTGCTGATTTTGGTAATTTTATATTTAAAAAAGGATGTACTTCTTCACCATTCAAAAACTCAAAACTAGTTTTATGAACTTCATAAGGAACCATAGGCATTTTTTTTAATGCTTTATTTTCTGGTAATACATTATATCTGTTAGGGTTTATCATTTCATGAAAATAAATTTGTTCACCTTCATCATCTAATAATGGATAAGTTTCACCATTTTTATTTGTATAACAAGCAACAAATGCAATTTCAATAATACGGTCTACTTTTCCAGCAAGCTCTTTAGCTTCTTTTTCTAAATCTTTTAAATCCAATCCAAAAGACATAGCATCTCTAGTTAAAGATTTTCTTTCTAATACAGGGTCATATATTGGGCGACCTCTATTTGAATATTCAAGACCAGTTGTTTCTGTATCTGCATATAGTTTTATTACATTTCCCTTTTTAGCCATCTCATGTATTTTTTTTATCCAAGAATCAATTTTTGATTCTGGAGTTAAAGATAAGTAAGAATTTTCAGGATATACTTTATATTCCATTTATTTCCTCATTGATTTTAATATTATTATATCATAGAATTATCATAATGCTATAAAAAAAGCATTTGAAATTTAGAATTAATAGTGTATCATAGATTAAATAATTTTTCAATAAGGAGTAAATAAAAATGAGTAGACATGCTGAATATCAATATTTAGATTTAATGCAAATGGCTTTAAACGGAAATAAAAAAGCAGATAGAACTGGTACTGGTACTATTGGTGTTTTTGGACATCAAATGAGATTTAATTTACAGGAAGGATTTCCTTTAATAACAACTAAAAAGTGTCATTTAAAATCAATTATTCATGAGTTAATATGGTTTTTAAGTGGAGAAACAAATATAAAATATTTAAAAGATAATGGTGTTTCAATATGGGATGATTGGGCTAATGAAAATGGTGATTTAGGTCCAGTTTATGGTGCTCAATGGAGAACTTGGATATCTCATAATGGTGAAGTAATTGATCAAATTAAAAATTTAATTGATCAAATTAAAAATAATCCTAATTCAAGAAGATTACTTGTTTCAGCTTGGAATCCAGCAGTATTACCAGATCCAAAAACTGAAAAAGATTTTAATTTAAACATAGCAAATGGAAAACAAGCTCTTCCACCTTGTCATTGCTTATTCCAATTCTATGTTCATGATGGAAAATTATCATTACAATTATATCAAAGAAGTGCTGATATATTTTTAGGTGTTCCTTTTAATATTGCTTCATATTCTTTATTGTTAATGATGGTAGCTCAAGTTTGTGATTTAGAACCATATGAATTTGTTCATACTTTTGGTGATGCTCATTTATACACCAATCATATTGAGCAAGCAAATTTACAACTTACAAGAGAGCCATATCCTTTCCCTAAAATGAATTTAAACCCTAATATTAAAAATATTTTTGATTTTAAATATGAAGATTTCGAATTAGTTGATTATGTGGCGCACCCACACATACCAGCAAAAATATCTAAGTAAGGAATTAAAGTATGAGTAAAAAAATAATTGTAGCAACCGATGAAAATGGTTTAATAGGAAAAGATAATCAAATCCCTTGGCATATGCCAGTGGATTTGAAGTATTTTAAAGAAAAAACTACTGGTCAAGTTGTTATTATGGGTAGTAATACCTATTATAGTTTAGGAAAACCACTTCCAAATAGAAAAAATGTTGTAATATCTTCAAAAGACCTTAAAATTGAAGGTGTTGAAATTTTTAAAACATTAGAAGAAGCATTGGAAAAATATGATGATTGTTTTATTATTGGTGGAGCTAAAATATATAAATATTCCATAGAAAATAATTTAGTTGATGAAATATATTTAACAAGAATATATCATAAATTTGAAAAAGGTGATGCTTATTTTAATTTTGATGATTCTGTATGGAAAGCTTATTCTTTTAAATTTATACCAAAAGATGAAAAAAATATTTATGATAGTGCTTATTTAATTTTTAGAAAATAAAAAAGCTCCAAAAGGAGCTTTTTTTATATCTAAATTATTTATTAATCTTCTGATGCAAAACCTAATAAATTAAGTAAACTTACAAAGATGTTAAATAATGAAGCAAATATTCCTATAGTTGCTAATATATAGTTAGTTTCACCACCATTAATTATAGAATTAGTTTGAAAAACTAAATAAACTACTGAAATTAATAAAATTACAGCAGATAAAATAACTGATATAATTCCCATTTCTAAGAAATAATAATTTACTAAACCTACAGCTACACATACTATCATTGTCCAAAACAAAACAGGCAACCAAGCTTCATTTAATTTAGGAGAATACTTTTGTAAATATAAATTAACTCCTAAAAATGTTAATGCTGTTCCCATAAATGATTGCATTACTAATGTACCGCCATTAGAAACATTTGATATATAATGTTCTAACATTGGGCCTAAAGTAAACCCTAAAAGACCTGTAATAGCAAACGCTCCTACTAAACCTAAAGCTGAATCTTTAAATTTATAAGTAAAAAACATTAATCCAAAATATAATCCTAACACTATTAATGGAGTAATTTTTATCATTAAAATCATATTAACGAAAGCCATTAAAGCACTAAATCCAGTGGTTAAAGCTAATAAACCATATGTGTTTTTCATTACTTTATTAGTGCTAGATAAATCTGTACTTACATTTGTTATCATATAAAACTCCTGTTTGTTTGTTTATAATTTTACAACAATTTAAAAAAAAATCAACAAATTGAAATATTTAGTAATATTTTAAACCAAGATCTTAATTACATCTTGGTAAAATAAATTACTTTTTTCATATCTGTAAGCATAAAGTTTTGTGCTTTAGAAGTTAATTCACTCCACATACTAGAATCTTCAGGATTATCCATTTCAAACCAATCAGTTAAAGCATTTGGAACTTTATACATTGCCTTACCAGCACGCAACATAACTATAACTAATAAAACAACATAAACTAAAGTTAATATAAAGTTAGTTACAAATTCTATAATACCACTTGGACTATTAAAGAATACAAATGTTGATAAAACCATTCCAAATAAAACATTTAAAATTGAAACCATTATTGACAACATAATAAATGCAACAAAAACACCAAATACAATAAATGAAGGTCTTAATAATATATCTAACAATAATTTATAACCACCAGCGCCTTTACCAGCAAATCCTTCATTATTTGATGGAGACATATGCATTAATAACCATAATTGAGCAATAACTAGTTTTCTGCATACAAGTAAGAACCAACCTAATGCATTACCAGTAAAATATGCAAAAATAATAATTCCCGGTAAATAAACTATTAATAATCCACTTATTAAATTAAAGAAGAATAACATTCCAAGTAATTCATTAACATTTGCTAAAAACATTAAAATATTTGAACCAGTAGAAGCAGCAAATGAAGCAGCAAATTTAGATATAACTTCAGTAACTACAACACCAGCAATAGAATAATCAAGAAGACCATTACCTATTTTCATTAAACCCACTAATGGATTTATTGATGTCCTTGCACAATTATTAAAATCTACTGAACAACTATCTTTTTCTGTTTTTGTAGTTACACCGTCTCTCATATTATTAAACTCTTTAACATAAGGGATAACTGGAAACAAAATCTCAACTAATAAATTTTCACTTTCTTTTTTATCAATAACATAATTACTTTCTCCTGCATATTGAGAAACAAGAGTGCTAATATCTTTAACTGAGTTTAATATTTCTCTTGATAACTGAGAGTCTTTATTTCCACCTCTTGAAACTGAATCACTTGATATTTGGAATTTTGCACTAGCACTAAATGCTGCAAAAGCTGCATTAAATTTTAACTCTCTTGTTTTATATTCTGATCCTAATTCAAGTATAAAAGATGCAGCCGATAACCATCCTTTAACTAAAGATACTGCTATTTTTTCTTCAACTTTTTCAATATCAGTTTCAAACTTAACAATATCAGATGCTTTTGTTTTTATTTCGTTATATAAACTATCTTTTAAAGAATTTATATTTTGAACTATTGCAGTACTTTGAGGTGCATTTTTATATGTTGCTATAACTTGTTTTCCATACTTAGAAACATAATTAATAGAATTTGAATCTAAAATCATAGCACATTCTTTTTCATATTCCATTTCATTTTTTTCATTTTTAGCATATTTATTATCTAAACAATATCTTCCTATTATGTCATAAGCAATTTTTCTTGATTCTTTTGAAAAATTTTCTAAATTACTAGATGAAAATTGGTTTTTTATTTCTTCTATATTTTTAACTGCAATAGATCCACAATTAACTATTATATCTTTGTTTGTTTTTCTTGCACAAATTTTTGTAGCATTTAAAGAACCCGGAACATAACTTAGAGAACCTACATTTGAAACTGAAGATACTCCATTATTTTCATTGTTTTTTATACAACTTCCAAATTCACTTAACTCTATATTTTCTTTAGTCATTTCTTCAACATCTAGTCCATATAGATAAATTCCTTTTCTAGATTGAATATCACAAATTTGCATTTGTATTCCAGATTCTACAAGAGTTGATACTTGTGATTTATTTATAGATTCATTTTTCTCGGCTATTTCTAAAACATCATCGCTAAATAATAGTTCAAAAACAGGAAGAATAAACCAAACAACATTCGCTAAAAGAACACCTAATGTTGCAAACATCATAACTATTACTTGAATTGCAGTAAAATTTCCAAATGAATCTAATGGTAAACATAAAAAAATTGCAGCAAATAGTCTAGAAGTTGTCCAAAACACATTATTTGATTTACCTAAAGCACTTCCGTCTTGAGCACTATTCATTAAATAATATATATAGAAAATAGAAAAGAATGCCAATAAAAACATGCAACAAACAAAAGCTAGTCCTTCCATTATTTTAATTAAACCTTGAAATGGTTCTAAAGGTTCAACTTCTGCTTTAGCTTTGTCATAAAAATCAAAATTTTCATCTAAAATATATCCTGTCAAAGTTAAAACTATATCCATAGACTTTAATGTAAAATCGCCAAACATTAAATAATACATTTTAACTATTAAATTTTTATAAAATACAGAGTTATTACATTTTAAAGCTTCTGTATAATTTATACTTAAACTAGACGTATCTTTAGAACTAGCAACACTAACTAAATTTTCTTTAAGTTTTCCACAACTCATTGTACTAAAAATATCTGTAACATCAGCTTGTGCTACATTAGCAATAAATAATAAACTTAAAACAGCAAAAAACTTAATAAATAACTTCTTCATAAATTCCTTTAACCCTTAGTTAACGTTCTAGCAGCAACACTTAAAGATTTATTCCATCCTGAATCTCTCTGTTTGCTTGCGAATGGTGACATTGAGTCTCCACTAAATAAAATTGAAATAGCAACTTTTTCAAAACTTTCTATCAATGAAAATATTATATTATATAATCCATATAATACAATAAAGTATATCATTAACATTATAAATTGATCTATAACACCTTTAATTATGTCGCCGGACTGTAATGACAATGCTTGTGATATATCTGTAAATGCTAATATTTCACTTAATAATATATTATTCAAAATCCAAGCAATTATTAATCCAACTATTAATAATGGAGCCTTTAAAAGAATAGAAACAACTATAATTGTAGATTTTCTAGCAGCATCAGAACTATGGTCTGCTGAAGGAGATATTAAAACAACTCCCCAAATTTGAGAAAGAACTAAAGCTTCAAATAAAGCAATTATCCATCCTGAAACAGCAACTAGCCATAAACCAAAAGGTAATAATGGCATAAAAAATCCAAATATTATACCTAAGAAAATACATAATCCCATAAATATATTAATTATAGTAAGCACGACTCTAGAAACGCTTGGGTTATCTATTAAATTAGTTACTGTAGCAATTCCAATAAATGAAATCACTTCTGGATATTGTTGCCATATCTCAGGATTTGAATCGCTAAAACTATCTCCAGTATTAAATGACTCATTTAATAAAAATCCTGCTATAACTTTTGGTGCTAAATAATCACCTACTTTAAGTGCATTTAAAACAAGAGCATTATTTTTTTTCTGAATTGTTCCATTTCCTTTATCTTTAACTTGTGGTGTATCATACATAAATAATGTTATGGTTTTTATTTGAATACCTAAAGCAATTAATTTAGAACCAAATAAATGTAATTCTTCTGTAATATTTCCACATAAATAACCATTACTTATTCTCATTGGAGATTCTACACAATTTTGAAACTTAGCTATTCCAAGCCATCCATCTCTACCACCATCAGCAAAAGATAATGTTTGCGCTTTTTCTGAAACAATTTCAGGATACATATTTCCTTTACTTTCCATAAAGTCTTCATAATCACCTGTATCAAATTCTTCTTTTGCTGTACCATTTATAGTTATAGAAAAATTATCAATAACTTTATCGTTAGTATCTAAAATATTTTTATAAGAACCATTTCCATCAACATAATCAGTTTTAAAATAAGATTTATTTATTATTGATTTAGCTGCTAAGTTATCACTTCCAGTAAATAACTTATAAAAGTTCGCTCCTGCTGTAATCCAGCCTTGTTTTGCCAATTCTTCTTTATCTTGAACAGATTTTGCAAAGTGAATAGCAGAAGCACACTCATAAACATTTTTTCCACCACAAACTTGATCTACACAAGATTTTATTAATTTAAAATTAGGTGCAAATATAAATTCTTCTTCTTTAAATTTAGCAAATGTTAAATTCTTTTCTGTATTTGAACTTCCAACTTCATGATTACAAAGTTCTATATAGTTACCATTTAAATAATTACTACTACTATAAATATAATCAGAAGATAATGAAGATTTTGAAAGATCTTCTATAAAATTTTTAGATAAACAGTTTCCTGCATAATAAGTATATAAAATTATATCATTTTCTGTAGCATCTTCTGGTAATGAATTTTCTATGTTCTGACAATAATCATTCCAATTAGAAGAGTTAAATGGTAATTTAGTATTAATTAGATTAACTGAATTCTGAGCAACCATAATAGAATCAGCAACTTTAGAAGCTCTTGAAAAAGTATTAGTAAGAGCAGTTGAAATAACTTGTTTTTGCATTTCTCTATAATTAACACTTCCAAACAATTCTTTCATAAAGTTATTATTTTCTAATTCACTAACTGTAGCTTCATCATAACCAACTTGACCATAAAATTCACAAGAGCCAACTTTAACATTTGTTTTATAAACAGATTTATCACCTCCGTTATATCTACCAAAATCAATATTTACAGATTTTCCATAAGTTGTTTTAACGCAAATCATAAAATCTATTAAAGAAAGCATTGAAGTTTGCTTTGAATATAAATTCGGCATTTTAATTGCTGGATAGTTCTTTGGCATACTTCTTACAAATTCACCATAAACTATATTAGCGGCATTACTTGAAGCACCAGCAGAATGAAGAATCATAACTTGAGCTAATGAAAATGCACCCGGAGTAAAGGATTCACTTCCTGAAGAATTATTAAATGGTGCATGTGAAGTTCCAAACATTGGAACTATTAAAAAGAATCCTGAAACAACTTTTAATGGTGTGAAAATTTTGTTCCAACGACCACCTAAAAATTCACCTGAGTCTTGTGTCCTAAATAATGATTCTAAATATATCCATATTACATATAATAACATTGTCATTAATGCAACTAAGAAAAATGCAGCAATAATAATTAAAACACCAGATATTATAGAAGAGTTAAATGGTTTTGATATACGATAAACTTCAGAATCAGATAAATTTCTTACTTGATCTTTTATGGAGTCAGAAGTTTCTTGTGGCAAGAAAAAGATTAAAGCATCTTTACCTAAAGTACCCAATATAAGTCTTTTAGTTAAATCTTTTTCAATATCTTCTAATGAATTAACTTCATAAAGCTCAGGCTTTTCAGCTAAAACATCTGTTTCATTAGCAAGTGTTAAATTTATATTTATAACACTTAAATTAATAATAAAAAATAAAAATACACTTTTAAAAAATCCTTTCATTTTAATCCTTTTCATCAACTGGTGGTTTATCATCAGTATATTTACTTTCTTTCTTTTCAGTAATCATCTGATCAATTTCATCTTTTATTTCAGCATCTCTTCCTTGTTTAGCAGAAATATTTTTCTCATTGGTTATTGCTCTTTTAATTTCACCACTTACTTGTCCAGCAACCATGAATTTCATTACAGAAGCTTTTACTGCACCTTCTAATATATCTTGTGTTGCAGTTGCTTTATCGTCAATAGGTTTAACATTCATAGCTTCAAATAATTTATTAGTAATTTCATACATAAATTTAAATACAAATTTTATTGATATATAGACTATTACACCATAAATAAATATTACCATTATTTTATCTATTATAGCACTTATACTAAATTCTACCACATCAGTAATAAGAACTGTATAAAGTAAAGGTAAAATAGTTAAATTAATTGTTAAGAAAACAACTTTGAATAAAGCCCAAGCAGTAACAAGAGATATAATTAATAATGCTGGTCTAAATAGAATTTGAAGACCAATATTATATCCTGATAGATACATTTCTGAGTTTCCATTCTTTTCTTCTGTCATCTTTAAGTTAAAAACAACCCACATTGGTATAATAAATAATGTTAATAAACATATTGTAATCCAAGACAAGAATGTAAATGTAAACATTAAAAATGGAACTAATGGTATAATGTAAGCAAAAAACACTCCCACTAATAAAAGAATTAAAAATATATTAAATAGGGCAGATAATACAATCTCTGTAATATTAACCATTTTTGATAATCCACTAAAAGTTGCTCCACCTAATTTTGAAACTAAAGATTTTTCTAAAGTTTCTCCATTTTTAATAGCTCCACCTTTATTTTTATTTAAATTGCTATTTTTAAATTTTTCTTTTACAAAACCAGCAAAAGATAAAGTTAAAGATAATGCAATTAAGTTTGAAGATGTACTAACAAGATTATGACCAAAATCGGATAAACCCTTAATAGGATTTTCTAAAGGTATAGGACATTTTTTTAAATCTTCCATACATTTTTTAACAACTTCTTTATCTAAATCTTTATTTGCACCTATTCCAACTGCTTGTTTAAAGTTACCTAAAGGATTAGAAATTGTTTCAATCATTCTTGCTACATATTCATCTTGTTTTTCAGCTTCATATAGAGAATCTTCAAAAACACCAGACATTGTAGAAGATATATCCGCCATTCTTAGATCTTTTCTTGCACTATTAAATGGATCTACAACTGCATAAAAATACTCAGTGAAAATTCCATAGTTAGGGTTATCTATACTTCTAGTTAAATTTTCTTTTTCTGCTATATATTCTTTTCCTATAAATCTATCATTTATTTCACCACTATTAAAAGA
>JACCEA010177811.1_pt1 | contig 26358 bp, 28 predicted proteins | sample 7449851 | NCBI WGS metagenome assembly JACCEA01 (sample SAMN15323453, study PRJNA562643) | freshwater metagenome | isolation source: river surface water | place: USA:Blue River Watershed | collected 2017-08-18
CCCATGGATTTCGCCTCGCTGACCGCCATGAGCGACAGCTTTTTCCCGCGCATTTATGTCCGACGCCGGCGGCGAGTACCGATTGGCACGGTGACGCTGACCACCTATTTCCATGCCGACAGTGCCTTGCTGGCAGAAGTGGCAGACAGACATGTGCTGGGGGTGGCCAAAGCGCTCAATTTCCGAAACGGTTATTTCGACCAGACCGGCGAACTCTGGAGTCCCGAGGGCCACTTGCTGGCCAGCACCCACCAGCTGGTGTATTTCAAGGACTGAGCTTTCGGACATTTGATCCAGCGCAAGCTTTGCACAAGCGCTGGGCACACCCTCTTGAAAACCCGCTTGCCGGGAGCATGTAGGCGTCAACCGAACTTTTCTGAAAGGACGCAACATGAACTCCCTGATCCAGCGTGGCAGCCTGTTTGATGAATTTTTCAAGGACCTGGCGCCCGGCTTTTACGTGCGCCCCCTGCACGGAGACCCGCTTCCCAGCCCGGGCCAGATCAAGCTCGATGTGAAAGAGTCCGCCAGGGACTACACCGTCACGGCCGAAATGCCCGGTGTGCCGCGCGAGGACATCCATGTGACGATCGATGGCGGCGTGGTGACCATCAGCGCCGAGGTCAAGCAGCAGGATGCCAAGACGGAAGGCGAGAAGGTGTTGCGCAGCGAGCGTTACTACGGCCAGATTGCACGCAGCTTCAGCCTGCCGGTGGACATCGACAAGGCCAATGCCAAGGCCAAATACGACCACGGCGTGCTGAGCCTGACGCTGCCCAAGCAGGCGGCAGCGGGCGCGCACCGTTTGAACATCGAGTAAGTCTTCTTCACGCAAAGACAAAGGGACCCATGGGTCCCTTTGTCTTGTTTTGGCGGTGGTGGTGAGGGACGAGGCTGAGCGGTATCGGGGTTCCTCATGCTGCGGGGGTACGCAGAAATCGTCACCCCGACACCGCTCAGCCTCGTCCCTTCGGGTGTCCCCGTCAGCTTGCCTTCATTTGTTGTAAGGCGCTGGCCACCTCGGTCACCAGGGACGGGCCTTTGTAGATCAGACCGCTGTAAATCTGCACCACGTCGGCGCCTGCACGGATTTTTTCGATCGCATCGTGGCCACTCAGGATGCCGCCCACGCCGATGATCGGGAAGTGCGGGCCCAGCGCTTCGCGCAGCAGGCGGATCACGCGGTTGCTGGCCTCGCGCACCGGGGCGCCCGACAGGCCACCGGTTTCCTCGGCATGCGGCAGACCGCTGACGGCGTCGCGCGCCAGCGTGGTGTTGGTGGCGATCACACCGTCCATGCCGTGCTTTTTCAGCGTGGCGGCGATCACGCCAATTTGTGTTTCGTCCAGATCGGGGGCGATCTTCAGGAACATGGGCACGCGGCGGCCGTGCTCGGTGGCCAGTGCTTCGCGGCGGGCCGTCAGCGCACCCAGCAGGCCGTCGAGCGCCTCATCGCTTTGCAGTGCGCGCAGGTTTTTGGTGTTGGGGCTGGAGATGTTCACCGTCACGTAGTCGGCATGCGGGTACACGCCGGCCAACGCGATCAGATAGTCGTCGGTGGCGTTTTCGATGGGCGTGGCAGCGTTCTTGCCGATGTTCAGGCCCAGCAGGCGACCATGGTGGCGAAAGTGCGAGCGCCTGACGTTGGCAATGAAGGCGTCCAGCCCGTCGTTGTTGAAGCCCAGCCGGTTGATCAGGGCCTGCGCCTCGGGCAGGCGGAACATGCGCGGCTTGGGGTTGCCCGGCTGCGCCTTGGGCGTGACGGTGCCGACCTCGACAAAGCCGAAACCCATGGCGCCCAAGCCATCGATGCAGCGGGCGTTCTTGTCCAGACCCGCCGCCAGTCCCACGCGGTTGGGGAACGTGAGACCTGCCAAAGTGACCGGATTGGACACAAAAGGTTGTCGGTAGAAGCGGTCCAGCGGGGTGTTCTGGGTGCGCGAGAGGCCGTCCAGCGTGAGTTCGTGGGCCTCTTCGGGGTCCATCTTGAACAGGAAGGGGCGGACGAGGGCGTAGGGGATCAGGGACATCTTGGATAATCGCGGGTCTTTTTGCAATTGTCTCAGAGCCCGCACCATGACCCAGGATGAACTCAAGGCCCTCGTTGGCCAGGCCGCCCTCCAGTACGTTGTTCCCGGCGAGATCGTTGGCGTGGGCACTGGCTCCACGGTCAACAAATTCATCGACGCGCTGGCCACCATGAAAGACCAGATCAAGGGCGCGGTGTCCAGCTCCGAAGCCTCGACGGTGCGCCTCAAAGCCCTGGGCATTCCGGTGTTCGACAGCAACGCCGTGGAGAGCCTGTCGGTCTACATCGACGGCGCCGACGAAATCGACCACCGTGGCCACATGGTCAAGGGCGGTGGCGCGGCCCTCACGCGCGAGAAAATCGTGGCGGCCCAGTCGAAAAAGTTCGTCTGCATTGCCGACGAAAGCAAGCTGGTGGACGTGCTGGGCGCCTTTCCGCTGCCGGTCGAGGTGATTCCGATGGCCACCGCGCGCGTGATGCGCCAGTTTGCGGCCATGGGGGGGGCGGCCGCCGTGCGCCTGAAAGACGGCCAGCCGCTGGTGACCGACAACGGCCAGCACATCGTCGATGTGAAGGGCCTGAAGATCACCGACCCGCTGGCTTTTGAAACCGAAGTCAGCCAGTGGCCCGGCGTGGTGACCGTGGGCGTGTTCGCCCACCAGAAAGCCCAGGTGTGCCTGCTGGGCACCGCCTCGGGCGTGAAGGCGCTGACCTTCTGATTTTCTGGGCTGTATAGGAGCGCGCCCCTGCGCGCGAATGCCTTCTGGCATGCCCTCTGTTTTCTCTGGCTATTCGGTCGCAGGGGCGGCCTCCTACAGCGTTCTCATGACTTCTCAAAAAATCAACCGTCGCGCGGTGCTGGCGCTTGCCGCAGCCGCGCTCACTGCCGCTGCCGGTGCGCAATCGCCGGCCCCCGTCAAACTGGCCATGATCGAGAGCCTGTCCGGACCCTTTGCCAACACCGGCGAGGCCGTGGTGCGCAACATCGTCTGGGCGATCGAGCGCGTCAACGCCCGTGGCGGCGTGAAGACCGCGCAGGGCCAGCGCCCGCTGGAGCTGCTGCGCTACGACAGCAAGGGCCAGAACGAGGAGGCCCTGTCGGCGCTGCGCGCGGCCATCGACGATGGCGCGCAGGTGATCCTGCAGGGCAACTCCTCGGCGCAGGCGCTGGTGCTGATCGACGCGATCAACAAGCACAACGAGCGCGAGCCGGGTAAGCGTGTGCTGTTCCTGAATTACTCTGCGGTAGACCCGGTGTTGACCAACGACAAGTGCAGCTTCTGGCATTTCCGCTTTGACGCCCATGCCGACATGCGCATGACGGCGTTGATGCAGGTGCTCAAGGACGACAAAAAAGTCAAATCCGCCTACCTGATCGGGCAGGACTACAGCTTTGGCCAGGCGGTGCTGCGCGAGGCGCGCCGCCAGATCGAAGACCTGCGTCCGGACATGAAGATCGTGGGCGAAGAGCTGCACCCGGTGGGCCGCGTGAAGGACTTTTTGCCTTACGCTAGCAAAATCAAGGCCAGTGGTGCGCAGGCGGTCATCACCGGCAACTGGGGCAATGACCTGACGCTGCTGGTCAAGGCCGCGCGCGAGGTGGGCTTTGAGGGCAAGTTCTACACTTTCTACGGCAACGCGCTGGGCGCACCGGCTGCCATCGGCGAGGCCGGCGTGGGCCGCGTGGTGGCTGTGGCCGACTGGCTGCCCAATGTGCCTGGCAAGGAGAGCGCCGCGTTCTACAAGGCTTTCCGCGAGCGCTTTGCCAAGCCGCAGGAAGACTATGTGCACCTGCGCATGCAGCTCATGATCGAGGCGCTGGCGCAGGCCATCGACAAGGCCGCTTCGTCCGAGCCACTGGCGGTGGCCAGGCAGCTCGAAAAAGCCAGGGTCAGCATGGCCGGGCAGGGCGGCTTCATGCGTGCCGAAGACCACCAGTTCCAGCAGCCGCTGGTGGTGGGCCTGATGCAGCGCCAGGGTGAGCCGGGCGTGCCTTTCGATGTGGAAGGCTCGGGCTACGGCTTCAGGGTCATCCAGACGCTCAAGCCCGAGCAGGCCCGTCTGCCGCACACCTGCAGGATGGTGCGGCCGGACTGACCAGACTTATTTTGACCGGGCTTATTTGGTGTTGGCCTTCATGAGTTCGGTCTTGAGCGCGTTCATGCGCTGCTGCAGCGGGCCAAAGGGGCCGTACTTGTGCTGCTCGGCGCTCATGCCGGTCACATAGGGGCCAAAGGCCGCGTCCACCGGCTTGTTCCAGCGGGCCGGGAAGTCACGCTCCAGATGGGGTTTGACTTTGCGCGGCTGGCTCAGCACAAAGGCCGCCACATCGTAGGCTTCGTCGTCGCTCAGCTGCGGCTGGCCGTGGGCGGCGCCCAGCGGCATGTTGGTCTTGATGAAGGCCGAGGCCGTCAGCAGCCGGTTCATGCCCGCACCGGTGTTGAAGCTGTCCTTGCCCCACAGCGGCGGGAACGCATAGCCCGTGGCGCTGCCCGGTGGGCCGTTGCGCACGCCTGCACCATTCTCGCCGTGGCAACTGGCGCATTTTTCTGCATAGACCTTGCTGCCCGCCACCGTGTCGGCCTTGCGGTCCGGCGCCTTGAAGGGCGGCAGGCCCTGGCCTTGCACCTTGGCAGCCACCGGCACATCCTTGGACAGGAAGTGCATGTAGGTGACGAAGGCCTTCATCTCGCGGCTGTCCAGGGGCAGCGGCTTGCCGGCCATGCTGCGTTCCATGCAGCCGTTGACGCGCTCTTCGATGGTGCTGACTTCGTCCTCGCGGCCACGGTACTGCGGGAAGGTGGCATGGGTGCCCACCCAGGGCATGGCAAACGGTTTGGTGCCTCCGGCTTCGTGGCAGGACACGCAGGCGAGGTTGTTGCCGGCGTAACGCATCTTGGGGTTCCTCACCTCCGGGCCGATGTGGGCGAAGGTGCGCTCGCTCAACTCCTTGCCGTATTTCACGAGCTTGCCGTAGGGATCGTCGGGCAGGGCGCTGGTGTCGTAGGTTTCGGGCGACTGGATGGTCCAGGGCTTGGCGGCGGCGGGGGCTTGGGTTTGCGCCTGGGCCAGCAGGCTGGCGGCCAGAAGGGTGAGGGACAGGCAGGTTTTCATGGGACTCCGTAGAACTGCTGAAGGGGGTGTATGACCTTCATGCTCAGACTACGGAATATTTATTCGCAAAGACTGATAAATCGCAAGCCGGCGCTTTGGCTTGCAGCGACCTTGTTCTGGATCAAATGGGCTGGGGCGAAGCGGCCACCTTGTGGCCGCTTTGTGCGCGCTCTGCCTGCAGCTGCAAAGTCTGCGATCCCGACATTCACCTGGGAAGCTGCTGACCGCCGCCTTCAGGCCGGAGCATCTTGAACTTTTGCGCCTCGCCAATCGTGAAGTAATCGGCCGGGCCACCGCCGCGCAGCACGACCTCGGCTGCGGCGGTGTCGAACACGCCGTTCACCAGCAGCCGCTCGTCGATGTGGATGCCCACCACTTCGCCCAGCACCAGCCAGGTGTCGATCGGCTCGCCCGCCGCACTGTGCAGCTGCACGATCTGGCTGCGCCGGCATTCAAAGCTCACCGGGCTGCCCTGCACGCGGGGCACGGCCACGCAGCGCGAGGCTTCGGTCTGCAGGCCGGCCAGGGCAAATTCGTCCACCTCCGGGCCGACGGCGGCGCAGGTCTGGTTCATGGCCTCGGCCTGGGGGCGCGTGACCAGGTTCCAGACGAACTCGCCGGTGGCTTCGATGTTGGCCAGCGTGTCCTTGCGGCCGATGCTGGCAAAACCGATGACGGGCGGCACGTAGTTGAAGGCATTGAAAAAGCTGTAGGGCGCCAGATTGAGCACGCCGCTGGCGCTGCGACTGGAGATCCAGCCGATCGGGCGCGGACCGACGATGGCGTTGAACGGGTCATGGCGCAGGCCGTGGCCGTGGCGAGGTTCGTAGAAATGGGTCATGGTCATGGGTGTGCGAGGGTATTGGGGTGGGCCAGGCGCTGCGTTCCTGTGGCGGTGAAGGCCCAAGTGCTAGAGTGCCCGGGATCGTGCAGGAGACTTTGCAGATGGACAGTGTGCAGCATTGGGGCGTCGCCCGCGTGTATCTCGGTGACAAGTCGGGCAAGTACCCCGACGGCAACCAGGTCATCGTGCAGGGCGCGGATCTACGTGTGGCCTTTGACACGCCACTCGTGGCCAACCGCATCGGGCCGGATTTTGACGGGGTCGATCTGGTGATCCTGGGCCATGTGCATGAAGACCACATGGCCGGACTGCACCGGGTGCCCAAGGCCCGCGTGCAGGTGCATGAGGCGGATCTGGCCGCCGCCCAGTCCTGGGCGGGGCTGTGCGCGCATTACGGCTATGCGCAGCCGGTGCTCGACGAGCTGTACGGCATGGTGCAGACCGACTTTCACTACCACCCGCGTCCTGATGCGACCGGCTACAGCGATGGCACGGTCTGGGATCTGGGCGGCGGCGTGCGCATCCGCGCCCACCACCTGCCGGGCCACACCTCGGGCCACTGCGCGCTGGTGGTCGAGAGCGAAGGTCTGGCCTTCATTGGTGACATTGACCTGACCGGTTTCGGTCCCTATTACGGCGACGCGACGTCGAGCCTCGCGCAGTTTCGGGGCAGCCTGCGGCGCGTGGCCGAGTTGGACGCAAAGGTCTGGGTCACGTCGCACCACCGTGCGGTGGTCAGCGACCGGGCGCAGTTCCTGGCCGACCTGCAGCGCTTTGCCAGCAAGATCGACGAGCGTTCGGACAAGCTGCTGGGCTACCTGCAGGACGGCCCGCAGACGCTGGACCAGCTGGTGGCAAGGCGGCTGCTGTACCCGGTCGGTTTCCATCTGCCCTATGTGGAAAGCGCCGAGCGCAACACCATCGCCATGCACCTGGAGGAACTGGCGGCGGCGGGGCGGGTGGCGCAGGACGCGGCTGGGGTCTGGCAACGGGTCTGACGGTCGGCAAGCCCCGAACAGCCGGCTCGGGTAAACCCCGCCTCGATCATCGGCAGGGCAAGGGTCTTTGTCGCTAGAATTCCCCGACCGATCGGTTGGTTAATTCAGAAAGCCCCCCATGACCGCAGTTCTCCAGAGTTTCATCGCCGGCCGCTGGATCGGCCAGCAAGCCGCCCAGTCGCTGCGCAGCGCTGTCAATGGTGCCACCGTGGCCCAGACCCATGCCGAAACCATCGACTTTGGCGATGCGGTGCATTACGCCCGTACCGTGGGCCTGCCCAACCTGCTGAAACTGGACTTTCAGGAGCGCGCCCAGCGCCTCAAGGCCCTGGCCAAGTACCTCGGTGAGCACAAGGAGACGCTGTACGCGATTTCAGCCCATACCGGCGCCACCCGTGCCGACAGCTGGGTGGACATCGAAGGCGGTGCGGGCACGCTGTTCGCGTATTCGAGCATGGGCAGCAACGAGCTGCCCAGCGGCAACCTGATCCACGAAGGCCCGGCCTTCCCGCTGGGCAAGAAGGGCGGCTTTGCGGGCACGCACATCCTGGTGCCCCGCGGCGGCATCGCTGTGCACATCAACGCCTTCAACTTCCCTATCTGGGGCCTCTTGGAAAAATTCGCGCCGAGCTTCCTGGCTGGCATGCCCTGTATCGGCAAGCCCGCCACCGCCACCAGCTACCTGACCGAAGCCATGGTGCGCCTGGTGGAGCAGTCGGGCATCCTGCCGGCCGGTGCGCTGCAACTGGTGATCGGTTCCACAGGTGATCTGCTGGACCGCCTGAACGGCCAGGACGTGGTCACCTTCACCGGATCGGCCGACACGGCTGCCAAGCTGCGCGTGCACCCCAATGTGGTGAAACAAAGCATCCCCTTCAACGCCGAAGCCGACTCGCTCAACTGCGCCATCCTTGCGCCCGACGTGACGCCCGACGACGAAGAATTTGACCTGTTTGTGAAAGAGGTCGCCCGCGAGATGACCGTCAAGGCCGGCCAGAAGTGCACCGCGATCCGCCGCGCCATCGTGCCGCGCCAGCACCTGGACGCCGTCGCCGAAAAGCTCAAGGCCCGTCTGGCCAAGGTGGTGGTGGGTGATCCGTCGGTGGAGGGCGTCAAGATGGGGGCCTTGGCCTCGCATTCGCAGCAAGCCGATGTGGCGGAGCGCGTGGCCCTGCTGCGCCAGAGTGCCGAACTGGTCTTTGGTGGTGGTGCCGATTTCAATCCGGTGGGCGAGAGCGTGGCACAAGGCGCCTTCTTCCAGCCCACCCTGCTGCTGTGCCAGAAGCCCTTGCAAACCGACAGCGTGCACGACGTCGAGGCCTTCGGCCCCGTCAGCACCCTCATGCCCTATGACGGCATGGACGAAGCCTTGCAACTGGCTGCGCGTGGCCAGGGCAGCCTGGTGGGCTCGCTGGTCACCAAAGACCCGCAAGTGGCTGCACGCGTCATTCCGGTGGCTGCTGCGCTGCATGGCCGCCTGCACATCCTCGACCGCGAGGCGGCGGTCGAATCGACCGGCCACGGCTCGCCGCTGCCCCCGCTCAAGCACGGCGGTCCGGGCCGTGCGGGAGGCGGTGAAGAGCTAGGCGGCATCCGCGCCGTCAAGCACCTGATGCAGCGCACCGCGCTGCAAGGCTCGCCCAGCATGATCGCCGCCGTGACGGGCGAGTACATGCGCGGGGCCAAGCTGATCGAGACCGAGGTTCACCCCTTCCGCCGCCACTTCGAAGACCTGCAGATCGGTGAGAGCCTGCTCACGCACCGCCGCACCGTCAGTGAAGCCGACATCGTGATGTTCGGCGGTCTGTCGGGTGACTATTTCTACATGCACTTCGACGAGATCGCGGCCAAGGATTCGCCGTTTGGCAAGCGCATCGCGCACGGCTACTTCGTGCTGTCGGCCGCCGCTGGCCTGTTCGTCTCGCCCGCGCCCGGCCCGGTGCTGGCCAACTACGGCCTCGACACCCTGCGCTTCGTCAAGCCGGTGGGCATCGGCGACACCATCCAGGCGCGCCTGACGGCCAAGCGCAAGATCGACCGCCAAAAGAAAGACGCCAACGGCGTGGGCCAGGGCGTGGTCGCGTGGGACGTGGAAGTCACCAACCAGAACGGAGAGCTGGTGGCCAGCTACGACATCCTGACGCTGGTGGCCAAGCGAGGGTAAAGAAGGGTTCCTCTGTAGGAGGCCGCCCCCGCGGCCGAATGTGCGCTGTTACATCTTCCATTCGCGCGCGGGGGTGCGCTCCCACAAAGCCTGTGTTGGAGGCCGCCCCTGCGGCCGAAAGCCCTGCCACAATGCCCGGATGAACTGGTACGACCAACACATCCTGCCCTGGCTGATCGACTTCGGCTGTGGCTTGCCCATGGTGCAGGCCAAGCGCCGGATGCTGGTGCCGCAGGCGCGAGGCCGCGTGCTGGAAATTGGCATGGGCACCGGGCGCAATTTGCCGTTTTACGACCGATCGAAGTTGACACAGCTGGTGGGCGTCGACCCGGCGCTGCAGATGCACCGTCTGGCGCAGCAGCGCAGTGCCAAAGCGGGCATTGATGTGGAACTGGTGGGCCTGTCGGCCGAGCGCCTGCCACTGCCCGATGACAGCTTTGACACGGTGGTCTGCACCTATACGCTGTGCAGCATTCCAGACCCGGCAGCTGCTTTGCATGAGGTGCGGCGCGTGTTGAAACCCGGCGGACAATTTTTGTTTTGTGAACATGGCCGCTCGCCTGACCCCACTGTCGCCAGTTGGCAGCAACGCATCGAACCGCTGTGGAAACCGCTGGCAGGTGGCTGCCACCTCACACGCGATGTGCCCGCGTTGTTGCGCGATGCGGGCCTGAAGGCTGTGGTGCTGCAAGGCTACGTCAGCGGCCCAAGGGTTTTGACCTATCACTACTGGGGCCAAGCCAGCAAAAACGGAAATTGAAACGGCCGAGGGGCGGTGTGGAGTGGCGCCGATTTCTGGTACCCCAGCATGAGGCGACAGCCCACACCGCCCCTCGGCCGTTTCGGGCAAAGGTGCAAGATGAGCGCGATGAGCAAGGAACACAAAATGAAAGCGGTGTATCTGACAGGCCACGGCGGCAACGAAGTGGTGCGCATTGGCGATCGCCCCATGCCCGAACGAAAGCCCGGCGAAGTCCTGGTGCGCCTGCACGCGGCCACGCTCAACCGGGTGGACCTGTACATGCGCGACAGCGGCGCGGGCATCACCCACACGCTGCCGCAGGTCATGGGCATCGACGGCGCGGGTGTGGTGCAGGCCGTGGACGAAGGCCACCCCGAACTGAAAGCGGGTGACCGGGTGCTGCTTTATCCTGGCGTGACCTGCGGCCACTGCGAGTTCTGCGTGCGCGGCGAAGAGGTGCTGTGCACGTCCATGAAGCTGCTGGGCGAACACCGTGACGGCACGCTGGCCGAATACATCCGTGTGCCGGCACGCAACGCTGTGCGCATGCCCGAAGGCTGGTCGTTCGAAGAAGCGGCGGCCTTGGGCGTGAACCACCTCACGGCCTGGCGCATGCTGATGACGCAGGCACGGCTCAAGCCCTGGGAGACGGTGCTGATCTTCGGTATCGGTGGCGGTGTGTCGCTGGCGGGTCTGCAATTGGCCAAGGCCATGGGGGCACGCGTGATCGTGACCTCCCGTGAATCAGGCAAGCTCGACCGCGCACTGGCGCTGGGCGCGGATGCGGCCATCTGCAGCAGCACGCAGGATGTGGTCAAAGAGGTCATGCGCCTGACGGGCAAGCGCGGGGTGGACGTGGTGTTCGAGAACGTCGGCGCAGCGGTTTGGGACAGTGCGCTCAAAAGTGCTGTTCGCGGTGGCCGCATCGTGACCTGCGGTGCCACCACGGGCGACCAACCAGGCGCAGATCTGCGTCGCGTCTTCATCCGCCAGTTGCAGATTTATGGCTCTACGCTGGGCAATTTGTCAGAGCTGCGTGATCTTGTGCGCTTTTGTGCGCAGCACCAACTGCGACCGGTCATGGATCAGGTGTACCCGCTGGAGCAGGCGCACGCCGCGCTGGACCGGCTGGCTTCGGGGCAGCAGTTCGGAAAGATCGCGCTCAGATTGGCCTGAAGCCAGCCAATGCTCAGAATTTGCGGGCATAGGCGAACATCACAGCCGCTTTGCCCAGGATGTCCACCTGCAGCGCATCGCGCGGGGTGAGGTTGTAGCTCACGGCGGGAATGATGGCCGGAGAGAAGCCGTTGTGGTTGAACGGGACTTTGTCCTGGTACTTGCCGACATAACCGTACAGGATGCCGGCGGTGACCTTCAGCGACAGCTCGGGCATGCCGAAAAGGTTTTCGAACTGCTGGCCGGCATACACATAGGCCGACGGTTGCCCGAAAGAGTTGGAGAACAGGCTGACACCGCACAGGCGCCCCCCGGGCAGTTGTTCATGCAAGGAAACCAGGAACACCGGCTTGTGCTCCGGACTGTGGTTCCAGTGGTGGGTGTAAGGCGAAAATGCGATTTCTGCCCGGTAGGCGGGTTCTGGCGCCCCCTGTTTGGCCAGAAACTCGGGGCAGTACTGATTGGCTGCCTGTGAGGCCAGGGGCCACATCAAAAGCAGCCAGAGCGGTAAACGGTTCTTTGTCACGGAAAACGCTTGTTTTCAACTCGAGAGCCGCGATTCTAGAGGGCACGATAAGCCGGCTGGTGACAAGCTGTGTCAGTCTGCTGCCGCAAGAAACTGCTCCAGCAGCTGAGCCAAGGCCTGTGGCTGGTCATGGTGCAGCATGTGGCTGGCGTTTTCGATGCGGGCGATCCGGTGTCTGGGCACGCTTTGCAGGCGCTGGTGGTATTCGTCCAGCGTGTATTTGCCCTGCCACCACTGGCCCAGGGAGTCGTCGGACGCTTCGACAGCCAGCACCGGCGCGCTGATGCGCTTGAGGATTTCCAGCACCTCGTCGACACGGTAGAGGTAGGGGTTGACGATCTTGTGCGCAGCGTCGCCCAGGATTTTCCACTGACCGTTTGCATCCGGCCTTGCCCAATGCCGGGCCAGCCACTCGGCTTTGTGACGTGGCAGTCGCGGGTTGGTTTTCATCAGACGGTCGGCCACGGCACCGGCATCGGGGTAGGTTTTGAGGTCGATCGCGCCTTCCCGGTGCTGGCGCAGTTCATCGAGCCACTGGCTCAAACGGCGCGGTGCCTGGGCCGCACGTGTGGCGGGCATGCCAAAGCCTTCGAGGTTGACCAGTCTGCGGATGCGGTCAGGCCGCACCCCGGCAAACATCGTCACCACATTGCCGCCCATGCTGTGACCGACGAGGTCGATGGGCCGGTCGGGGCTGATCATGTCCAGCAGGGCGTCAAGGTCCCCCAGGTAATCGGGGAACCAGTAGCTGTCGGTGACGGGCGATTCGGTCAGGCCATAGCCGCGCCAGTCAAAGGCCATGATCTGGCGGTCTTGCAGGAAATCATCGCTCAAGGCGTCGACCATGAACTGCCAGGAAGCCGCCACATCCATCCAGCCGTGTGCCAGCACCAAGGGTGGCTGGGTCGCCGAAGGCGAGCCCCAGCGCAGCAGGTGGTAGCGGCATCCCCGCAATGACACAAAGGTGCTGGTCGGTTCTCTTTGAGCTTGGTACATACTGTGCCGATCATAAGGAGACAAGGCATGGCAAGCCGTCGCAAGCAGGACTTGAACAAGGATCGATCTGCAGACCACTACGCGGCACTGCACAGGGGCTTTGGCTGGGAGGTGCCGGTATTTTTCAACATGGCCGAGGCCTGTTGCCGGCGCTGGACTGCCCGTTCCGAAACGGCGCAGCAGATCGCCATTGCCGAGCATGTGCCCGGACGGGGTCTGGAGCGCAGCTGGAGTTTTGCCCAATTGCAGGACGCGGCCGACCGTCTGAGTCGGGTGCTGGAGGCGCAAGGGGTGCGTGCCGGTGACCGTGTCGCCATCGTTTTGCCCCAGCGTTTCGAAACCGCTGTGGCCTACATGGCCGTGTTGCAGATGGGCGCGGTGGCCATGCCCCTGTCCATGCTGTTCGGGCCGGATGCGCTGTCGTTTCGCATCCAGGACAGCCAGGCTGGCGTGGCCATTGCCGATGAATCGGCCTGGGCTGCGCTGCAGGAGGCCCGCAAAAACTGCCCGGGTCTGCGTACCGTGATCGGCGTTGGCCGGGCGGGTCAAGAGGGTGATCTGGATTTCGATGCCGCGATTCGGCGCCAGTCTGTGGGTTTCAAACCGGTACGGACCCAGGCCGACGATCCGGCCGTGCTGATCTACACCAGTGGTACCACCGGCAACCCCAAAGGGGCCTTGATTCCCCACCGCGCGCTCATCGGCAATCTGACCGGCTTTGTCTGCAGCCAGAACTGGTTCGGGTTTGATCCGAACCAGGCGGACAGTGCGTCCAAGGCGGTGTTCTGGTCGCCTGCCGACTGGGCCTGGACGGGCGGCCTGATGGATGCGCTGTTACCCAGTCTGTATTTCGGCCGACCCATCGTGGCCTTCAACGGGCGGTTTTCGCCCGAGGTGGCGTTCGAGATCCTGGACACGCACGGCATCACGCACACCTTCCTGTTTCCGACGGCGCTCAAAGCCATGATGAAGGCCGTGCCGCAGCCGCGTTCGCGTTACCGCCTGCAGCTGCAAGCCATCATGAGCGCGGGCGAGGCGGTGGGCGATGCCGTGTTCGCCTACTGTCAGCAGCAACTGGGTGTGACGGTGAACGAGATGTTCGGTCAGACCGAAATCAACTATGTGGTGGGCAATTGCAGCCTGTTTTGGCCGCCCAAGCCCGGCAGCATGGGCAAGGGCTATCCGGGCCACCGCGTCGCCGTCATCGATGAACACGGCCAGGAGTGCCCGCGCGGCACGCCCGGCGAAGTCGCGGTCAACCGCCGTGACGTGCATGGTGACCTGGACCCGGTGTTTTTCCTGGGTTACTGGAACAACGAAGAGGCCACGCGCAACAAATACACGGGTGACTGGTGCAGGACCGGCGATGTGGCCGTGTGCGATGAAGATGGCTACCTCTGGTACCAGGGGCGTACCGACGACATGTTCAAGGCAGCGGGCTACCGCATCGGGCCCGGCGAGATCGAAAACTGTCTGGTCAAGCATCCCGCTGTGGCCAATGCGGCTGTCGTGCCCAAACCTGACGCCGAGCGGGGCGCCCTGGTCAAGGCCTATGTGGTGCTGTCGCCCGATGCGCTGGCAGCGCGCCAGTGTGCGGGCAGCGTAGCGGCTTACGAAGACGAAGTGCGCCAGTCGCTGCAGGCCCATGTGCGTGGCCTGCTGGCACCTTACGAGTACCCCAAGGAAATCGAATTCATCGACCAGTTGCCCATGACCACCACCGGCAAGGTGCAGCGGCGTGTGCTGCGGCTGCAGGAAGAAGAACGGGCCCGTTCAGCGGGCCGGTCCTGAAGAGCCCGACTTTGGGGCATGACAAAATCAGCGCTTCTGAGCATTTGCAAACAAGAGACACCCATGAACAAGGTTCAACTCGGCACCAGCGATCTGCACGTGACCCCCATCTGTCTGGGCACCATGACTTTTGGTGAGCAGGTCAACGAAGCGGATTCGCACGCCATCCTCAGCCGCTCGCTGGACGCCGGCATCAACTTCATCGATACGGCCGAAATGTATTCGGTGCCTGCCAAGGCCGAGACCTGCGGCGCCACCGAAACCATCATCGGCCGCTGGTTCGAAAAGAACCCCGGTGCCCGCAACAAGCTGGTGCTGGCCACCAAAGTGGCCGGGCCCTCGCGCGGCATGCCCTGGATCCGCGAAGGCAGCGGCATGACGGCGCAGGACATCCTCAACTCCTGCGAGGGCAGCTTGAGGCGCCTGAAGACGGATGTGATTGACCTCTACCAGATCCATTGGCCCGAGCGCCATGTGCCGGTCTTCGGCATGAGCTATTTCGATCCGTCCAAGGACAAGTCGGTCACCTCGATCCACGAACAGCTCGAAGCCCTGGCCAAGCTGGTGAAAGCCGGCAAGGTGCGCTACATCGGCCTGTCCAACGAAACGCCGTACGGTGTGCACGAATTCATCCGCCTGGCCGAGCAGCATGGCCTGCCGCGCGTCATGACGGTGCAAAACCCCTACGCCCTGACCAGCCGTTTCTATGACAACGGTCTGGACGAGACCTGCTACCGCCTGAAAGTCTCGATGCTGGCCTATTCGCCGCTGGCCTTTGGCGCGCTGACCGGCAAGTACGACCAGACCGGCTTTGTGGGCGACCACACGCCCGATGCACGCATCTCCAACTACGAATCGGTGCGCAAACAGCGCTGGGGCCGTGAAGAAGCCCTGGTGGCCGCGCGCCGCTACAACCTGCTCGCCCGCGACAATGGCCTCACGCCCACCCAGATGGCGCTGGCCTTCTGCTACCACCGCTGGAGCGTCGCAAGCACCATCATCGGCGTGACCTCGGTGGCGCAGCTGGATGAAGACCTGAAGGCCTGGGACGTGACGCTCAGCCCCGAGCTGCTGCAGCAGATCGACGCCATTCGTTGGGAAATGCGCGACCCGGCGCTCTGATCCCCGATGGCGAAGAAGGAACGGGTGAGCGAGACCCCGGCCACGGCGCTGCTGCGCCAGCACGGGGTGGCTTTCACCGAGCACCCTTACGAATACCTGGAGCACGGCGGCGCCCAGCACAGCGCCAAGGAACTGGGCATGGACCCGTTCACCGTGGTCAAGACCCTCATCATGCAGGACCAGGATGCCAGGCCACTGGTGGTGCTGATGCATGGCAACCGCAAGGTCTCGACCAAGAACCTGGCGCGCCAGATCGGCGCCAAATCGGTGGAGCCCTGCGCGCCCGAGGTGGCCAACCGCCACAGCGGCTATCTGGTGGGCGGCACTTCGCCGTTTGGCACGCGCCGGCAGATGCCGGTCTACATCGAAGAAACCATCCTGGGCCTGCCGCGCATTGCCATCAATGGCGGGCGGCGCGGCTATCTGGTCGGGATCGACCCGCAAGTCTGTGTTGAACTGCTGGGGGCGAGGCCGGTGCAGTGCGCGATCGAAGAGACTTGATCTTCTTGTGGGAGCGCGCCCCTGCGCGCGAACAGCCCTCAGCCGCAGGGGCGGCCTCCCACAGGTGAGGGGGGTGTGGGAGTACGCCCCTGCGCGCGAATGCTTCGGCCGCAGGGGCGGCCTTCTACAATGCCCGCTGCTCATCAGAAAGACATCCCGATGGAAAACCTCTTGCCTGTTGCCGTGGTGCTTGGCAGTTATTTACTGGGCTCGCTGAGCTTTGCCGTGATCGTCAGCCGCCTCATGGGCCTGTCCGATCCGCGCAGCTACGGCAGCAAGAACCCGGGGGCCACCAATGTGCTGCGCTCGGGCAGCAAAAAGGCGGCCATCCTGACCCTGCTGTTCGATGCCCTCAAGGGTGGTGTGCCGGTGGCGCTGGTGCTGGCCTTCGGTCCTGCACACGGTCTGGGCGCCGGTACCGCCGCCATGGCCGGGCTGGCGGCGTTTCTGGGGCACCTGTACCCGGTGTTTTTCGGCTTTGCCGGTGGCAAGGGCGTGGCCACGGCGGTGGGGGTGCTGGTGGGCATGAATGGCCTGCTGGCGCTGGCGGCGCTGTGCACCTTTGGCATCGTGCTGTTTTTCAGCCGCTACGTGTCGCTGGCCTCCATGGTGGCGGCGGTGTTTGCGCCGGTGTACTACCTGTTCGGGGACGGCGTGGCCTGGCAGGCCAACGGGGCCGAGGTGCTGGCCCTGTCGGTCATGGCTTTGCTGCTGGTCTGGCGGCACCGCGAAAACATCAACCGCCTGCTGGCCGGTACCGAATCGAAACTGGGCAGCAAAAAGCCATGAGCAACACCCCAACCGAGATTCAACGCCTGCACGTGGCGGCCCGCTACAGCGAAGTCGCCATTTTCAATGGGGTGGTGTACCTGGCCGGCATGGTGCCCGAGTGCCCGCAGACCGACATCCGCAGCCAGACCGCCGACGTACTGCGCCAGATCGACCTGCGGCTGGCCGAGGCCGGCAGCGACAAGACGCGCCTGCTGCGGGTGCAGATTTACCTGGCCGACATCGGCGACATCGCGGCCATGAACGAGGTCTGGGACGCCTGGGTGGTTGCCGGCAGCGCGCCACCGCGGGCCACGGTGCAGGCGGCGCTGGCCGATCCGTCCTGGCGCATCGAGGTGGTGGCTACCGCCGCTCAGGTCTGAGGCGCCTGCGGCTGGCGCAGCGGACTGTGCTGGGCCAGTACGTCCATGTAGTCGCTCACGCCTTCGCGTTCCCGCTGCAGAAAGCGCCCGATGGCCTCGGCAAAGCCCGGGTGCGCGATCCAGTGGGCACTGGCCGTCTGCACCGGCAGCAGGGCGCGCGCCATCTTGTGTTCGCCCTGGGCGCCCCCCTCGAAGCGTCGCACACCGTTGGCGATGCACCATGCGATGGGCTGGTAGTAGCAGGCTTCGAAATGCAGGCAGTCCACCCTTTGTGTGGCGCCCCAGTAGCGGCCGTAAGCCACTTTCGGTGAGCCCGCTGCATCGCGCTGCAGGCCGATCAGGCTCATGGCCAACGCTTCGCCATGGCGCTCACCGATGAAGATCACCCACTGCTCGGGCATGTCCCGGCGCATGGCCTCGAAAAAGCCCGGCTGCAGGTAGGGCGGGTTGCCGTGCTCCCAATAGGTCTGCTGGTAGCACTGCTGCACAAAGGCCCAGTCGGCGTCGCTGGCCTCGGCCCCGGTTACGGTGCGAAAGACCACACCGGCGTCCCGCACCTTGCGGCGCTCCTGCCGGATCTTCTTGCGTTTGTCCTGGTTCAGGCGGGCGAGAAAGTCCTCGAAGTCGCGCCAGCCGGCGTTTTGCCAGTGGAACTGCACCTGCTGGCGCAGCATCAGGCCGGCCTGCTGGCAGGCGGTCTGGTCGGTCTCGTCGCCAAACAGGATGTGCAGCGAGGGCAGGGCTTCGGCCTCGCACCAGCCGGTCAGGGCCTGCAGCAGGGCTGCGCGGTCTTCTGCCGTGCGCGCCAGCAGGCGGGTGCCAGGCACCGGCGTGAAGGGCGAGGCCACGATGGCTTTGGGGTAGTAGGGCTGGCCATGGCGCTCATAGGCCTCGGCCCAGGACCAGTCGAACACGTATTCACCGCGGGAGTGGCCCTTGAGCCAGACCGGGCAGGCGGCCGCCAGCGCCTCGCCCTGCCAGAGGGTGAACAGGCGCAGCGCCCAGCCTTTGGCCGGGACGGCTGAGCCGCTGTCCGTCATGGCCTGCAGGTAGGCGTGGCGCATGAAAGGCGTCGGGGTCGGCTGGGCGGCCAGCAGGCCATCCCAGACGCCAGCGCCCACGGCGTCCGTGCGGTCGTAGACCCGGGTGACATAATCGCCGCTCACACTGTCCTGCACCTGTATGACTCTCCAGATTTGCGTTGCCCAGCTCAATTTTGTCGTGGGCGACATGGCGGGCAATGCCCGCAAGATCATCGATTGCGCCCGCGAGGCCCACGCCCGCGGCGCCCGGCTTGTGCTCACGCCCGAACTGTCGATCTGTGGCTACGCCGCCGAAGACCTGTTCTTGCGCCCCGCCTTCATCGACGCCTGCGATGATGCCCTGAAAACCATCGCCTGCGAGCTTGCGGGGTTGAAGGGCCTGCATGTGGTGGTTGGCCACCCCGAAGGCGGTGGTGTGCGCACCCGCAGCGTGGCCGTCACGCGCCGCCACAACCGCGCCTCGGTGCTCTGCGAAGGCCAGATCGTGGCGCATTACGACAAACGCGAACTGCCCAACTACCAGGTGTTCGACGAGCGCCGTTACTTCACGCCCGGCGAAGGTGTGGGCGTGTTCGAGGTCGCCGGCGTGCGCGTGGGCCTGCTCATTTGCGAGGACGCTTGGTTCGAAGAACCGGCCCGTCTGGCCCGTGACGCGGGCGCGCAGGTGCTGGCGGTGCTCAACGCCTCGCCTTTCCATGCCGGCAAGAGCGCCGAGCGCGAGCAGCGCATGCGCGAGCGGGTGCAGGACTGCGGCCTGCCGCTGATTTACGCCCATCTGACGGGCGGGCAGGACGAGGTCATTTTTGAAGGCCGATCTTTTGCGCTGGATGATGCCGGTATGGTGGTGGCTCGGGCCGAGGGTTTCCGTGAAGCTGCACTCGACATGCAGGTCGAACGGGTGGGCGAGCGCGCGGTGCTGACGGCCTCACCCGCAGCGGTGCAGCCCCTGCCCACACCCGAGGCCGAGCTGTGGGACGCGCTGGTGCTGGGCGTGCGCGACTACCTGGGCAAAAACGGCTTCAAGGGTGCCATCCTCGGTTTGTCCGGTGGCATCGACTCGGCGCTGGTGCTGGCGATCGCGGTGGACGCGATCGGCGCCGACAAAGTCCACGCGGTCATGATGCCTTCGCCTTACACGGCCGACATCAGCTGGATCGACAGCCGCGACATGGCCGAGCGCCTGGGCGTGCGCTACGACGAAATCGCGATCGCGCCGCTGTTCGAAGGTTTCCGTACCGCGCTGGCCGGCCAGTTTGCGGGCCTGCCCGAAGACACCACCGAAGAAAACATCCAGGCCCGTATCCGCGGCACGCTGCTGATGGCGCTGTCCAACAAGACCGGATCGATCGTGCTGACCACCGGCAACAAGAGCGAGATGGCGACCGGCTACTGCACGCTGTACGGCGACATGGCCGGCGGCTTTGCCGTGATCAAGGACGTGCTCAAGACCCGGGTGTTTGCCCTGGCACGCTGGCGCAACCAGAACGACCCCTACGGCACCGGCAGCAACCCGATCCCCGAGCGCATCATCACCCGGCCGCCCAGCGCCGAACTGCGCCCGGACCAGAAGGACCAGGACAGCCTGCCCGAATACGAGGTGCTGGACGCCATCATCGAGCGCTACATGGAAAACGATGAGGGCGTGGCCGCGCTGATCGCCGACGGTTACGAGCGAGCCGACGTCGAGAAGGTGACGCGCCTCATCAAGCTCAATGAATACAAGCGCCGCCAGGCCCCGGTGGGCATTCGTGTGACGCACCGCAGTTTTGGCAAGGATTGGCGTTATCCTATGACCAACCGCTTCCGAGCCTGATCCAGGCCTAACACGATCCGAGGATTTACTGAAAATGAAACAGATCACCGCCGTCATCAAACCTTTCAAACTCGAAGAAGTCCGTGAAGGGCTGGCCGAGTGTGGTGTGACCGGTCTGACGGTGACCGAGGTCAAGGGATTTGGCCGTCAGAAAGGCCACACCGAGTTGTACCGTGGTGCCGAGTACGTGGTGGATTTCCTGCCCAAGGTGAAGGTCGAGGTCGTGGTCAAGGACGACGATGTGGACCGCTGCGTGGACGCCATCGTCAAGGCGGCGCGCACCGGCAAGATCGGTGACGGCAAGATCTTCGTGACCTCGGTGGACCGCGTGGTGCGCATCCGCACGGGCGAGCAGGACGACAGCGCCATCTGAACTCAGCTGGGTCCATCATCAGATGCAAAAAAGCCCGGTGTCCCCGGGCTTTTTTGCATCTGGGTTGGAGGTCACAGCCGCTCGGGGTAAGAGGGAGGGTTGAAGCCAGCGGCCTGGACCAGCTGGCGCAGCAAAGGCGCAGCTTCTTCGCCCGCTTGCACCAGTTCCATTTGCCACTCGCCCATGAAACCGTCACGCACCACCTGTTGCATGAACGCCATCATGCTGGTGTAGTAGCCTCGGCTGCTGAGGATGCCGATGGGTTTGTCGTGGTAGCCGAGCTGCCGCCAGGCCCAGACTTCAAAAAGTTCTTCAAAGGTGCCGATACCCCCCGGCAGGGCCAGAAACGCATCGGCCCGTTCCATCATCATGCGCTTGCGTTCGTGCATGGTGTCGACGATGTGCAGTTCGTCGCAGCCCTCATGGGCCCATTCGCGCTCGACCAAGGCGCTGGGGATCACCCCCACCACCCGTCCACCCGCCGCGCGGGTGCTGTCGGCGATGATCCCCATCAGGCCGTTGCGTCCGCCCCCATAAACCAGCTGACCGCCATGGCGACCGATCCATTGGCCGACTTCGGTTGCGACAGTGGCAAAGTGCGGGTCATTGCCGGGTTTGGAGCCACAGTAGACGCAAACGGAAAACGCAGGATGGGTCATGGAAGGTCTTCAGTTGCCCAGCAGGGTCCACACGGCTGCTGTCCAGACGCCAGCGCACAGCAGCAGACTCAGCAGGACGGCCGCGCTGCCCATGTCCTTGGCGCGCTTGGACAGGTCGTGCCATTCAGGACCAATGCGGTCGATGCAGGATTCAATGCCGGTGTTGAGCAATTCCACCATCAGGACCAGCAGCACGGTGCCCGCCAGCAATGTGACTTCAACCCAGTCCTGACCAATCAGGAATGCCAGAGGGATCATCACGATGGCGGCCATGGCTTCCTGTCGAAATGCTGTTTCTTGCCAGCCTGCAGCCAGCCCCTGCAATGAATAGCCTGCAGCATGGAGGACGCGGGAGAGGCCTTTGCGGGCCTTCTGAGGATTGGTGGGCGTGGCTGATGGGGATGACATGCCTGCCATTGTCGCCCATGAACAAGACGGTAGGGCTCAGCGGCTGGAGATCAGTCGTGTACCTGCCAGGGCGTCGTGCCAGAACTGGCGCCCGGGATGCAGGCGACTGAGCAGCGCCCAAACGAGCACCCAGCCTGTCATCAGGACTGCGATTTCCAAGGCGGGCAGGCCCAGAGGCCAGGTCAGGAGCAATGGAGGCAAGAACCAGAGCCAGCTGGCCAAGTAGCGGAGAAAGGCTTTTTTCTGGGAGAGGGGACGGCCTTGTGTGTCCACCACCCGGATGTGCCAGGTTTTCATGGCCAGCGTCTGGCCTCGATGCCAGAACCAGGTGAAATAGATCCCCAGGACCAGGAACAGAAAAGCCTGCATGCCTGGCCGGTTGTCCAGGGCGTGGCGGGTCTGGCTCAGAGCACTGAAAAGGTAGCCAGCGATGAAGACAACGCCGAACAGCAGGATGCCCTCGTAGAGCCAGCAAGCCATTCGTCGGGTCAGGGATGGCGTGTTCAGGCTGTTTGCGTTCATGAGGCGGATGCCTCACGGGCAGAGGACGTGGGAGGGGGCGTGTTACCCGTAGAGGATGGCTGCTCGCTGGCAGGGATGGGCAGCAAGGTTTTCTGGTCGATCGGGGTGCGCGGAGGCAGGGCGGCGGCTGGCAGGGTGCGTAACGCTGGTTGAACCAGCCGGTCGGAGGCCGATGGCCTGGGGCTGGGTGCTGCCGTCTTCGAGGTGGTCAGGACCCCGGCACTCAGTTTGCGTTTTTCCGCTTCGCTCAGGTTCTGATATTCGTCCCAGCGGGACTTTTTCTCGTCTTTGGACAGGCTTTGCACCGTATTGAAATGCAGGCGTGCCTGGTTGCGCTGGACCGGGTTCAAGGCGACCCATTCGGCCATTCGGGTCTGCATGACCTGCTGCTCAGCGGGGGAGAGTTGGTCAAAGTGCTGTGCAATGGCCAGCCATTTGCTGCGTTGTGTTTCGGTCAACTCGCCCCAGCGCGCGGCCAGCGGGGCCAAGGCCTTTTTTTCGTGGGATTTGAGTTGCTTCCAGTTGCCGCTGGTCTGGGCCTTCTGCGCTGCCTGGGGGGAGGCCTGTGCCATGCCGCTCGCAGGCAGCCCCGTCAGGGCAGCCATCAGGCAAGGAAGGCCAAACAGACGCAGAAAAAGGCGCATGGGAATCAGTCCTGGGAAGGTGTTGCTGCACCGTTCTGGCGCAAAAACTGGATGAACCCCGGGTCCGAGTAGGCGGCTGGCGGCAGGTCGTCGACCAGCAAAGCGGTGTCGATTTCAGCCAGGTCGGATACGGTCTGTTCGCGGTCCAGCCACTGCACGGTGACCAAACCTGCCAGCAAAGCCAGCAGTGGAAGGGCCGAGCCCAGAATGCTCCACAAGCCCAGCCCTTCATTGGGCGGACCGGCCAGCGTCAGGCTGCTGGCGTCGGTCGCCATCTGGTGATTCAGAACCGGTTCGGGCTTGCGCACGATCAAGGCCTGCTGGCGTGCGATCCGCAAGCGTTCGGTGAGGTCATGAGGCAGTTCGCCGCAGGACTGCGTCAGCAGCTTTGCCAACTCGCGCCCCATGCGGTCCATGGGCTCGTGCGCGGCAAAAAGATCGTGTTGTTTCATGGTTGTATCCCTCTGGCGGACAGGAGCCGGTGCAAGGCCTGGATGGCTCGGGAGCAGTGGGTTTTGACGCTGCCTTCGGTGCAACCCATTACGGCGGCCGTCTCGGCAACATCCAACTCCTCCCAATAACGCAGCAGGAAGGCTTCCCGTTGACGTGCGGGCAATTCCATCACGGCCGATTCGATGTGCTGCATGGTCTGCAGTCTGCCCGTCCATTGCTCTGCGCTTTCACCCTGCGGGCCCTGGTCGCCGGAATTGACATCGAGCAAATCGAAATCATCCATTCCATCCGGATTGGCAAATTCGGTCAGGTTGGTGAAGTGGCTGTTGCGGGTTTTTTGGCGCCGGAACCAATCCAGCGTGGTGTTGGAAAGGATGCGCTGGAACAGCAGGGGCAGCTCTTCGACCGGTTTGTCACCGTAGTGGGTCGACAACTTGATCATGCTGTCTTGCAAGATGTCCAGGGCCGCGTCTTCATCACGCACATTGTAGAAAGTGCGTTTGAAGGCTTTCTTCTCGGCTTGTTTGAGGAAGTCCGAAAGTTCTTTATCGGTGGCCAATACGGATCTCGCAGACTGGAAAATGCGCGCCGATTATGGCATCGAAGCATGATTCGGCCGGGGAGGGGTGGTAACAATGCGATAATCTGCAATTGCAATTGAAAAATGGCAAACGGATCACCATCCGGCGCTTTCACGATCTGGCGTCCATGTTGGTGGTCTCAAGTCCCGAAGCCACTTCACGAGAGTCGAGCCAAGGGGCACCCAAGGTTTTTCGTCAGAGAAAATCACAAAGGTTGAGCATCATGGAAATTTCCAAAGCCGAAATGGCCTCCGCAGCCGCTGCCCAAGGGGAAGAGCTGCGCGGCGCCGAAATCCTCGTCAAGACCCTGCAGGCTGAAAACGTCAAATACATCTGGGGCTATCCCGGTGGCGCGGTGCTGCACATTTACGACGCTTTCTACAAACAGGACACCATCGAGCATGTGCTGGTGCGCCACGAGCAGGCCGCAGTGCATGCCGCTGACGGCTATGCGCGTGCCACCGGTGATGTGGGAGTGGCGCTGGTCACTTCCGGCCCTGGCCTGACAAACGCCGTGACCGGCATCGCCACGGCCTACATGGACAGCATCCCGATGGTGATCATTTCCGGTCAGGTGCCCACGGCCGCCATCGGTCTGGACGCCTTCCAGGAGTGCGACACCGTCGGCATCACCCGCCCCATTGTCAAGCACAACTTCCTGGTCAAGGATGCGCGCGACATGGCCAGCGTGATGAAAAAGGCCTTCCACATTGCCCGCAGCGGCCGCCCTGGCCCGGTGGTGGTGGACGTTCCGAAGGACGTGTCCTTCAACAAGGCCCTCTACACCGGCTACCCCGAATCGGTCGAAATGCGCTCCTATAACCCGGTGCGCAAGGGCCACGGCGGTCAGATCCGCAAGGCACTGCAGCTCTTGATGTCGGCCAAGCGCCCCTACATCTACACCGGCGGCGGTGTGCTCATGAGCGAAGCCAGCGGCGAGCTGCGCGCGTTGGTGGACATGCTGAACTACCCGGTGACCAACACCCTGATGGGCTTGGGCGCCTTCCCGGCCACCGATCGGCGTTTCCTGGGCATGCTGGGCATGCATGGCACGCTGGAAGCCAACAACGCCATGCAGAACTGCGATGTGCTGCTGGCCGTGGGCGCCCGTTTTGACGACCGCGTGATCGGCAACCCCAAGCACTTCGCCTCGGTTGAGCGCAAGATCATCCACATCGACATCGACCCGTCGAGCATTTCCAAGCGCGTCAAGGTGGACGTACCCATCGTGGGCGACGTCAAGGATGTGCTGACCGAGCTCATGGGCATGATCCGCGAGTCTGGTCTCAAGCCCGATGCTGCCGCGCTCAAGGGCTGGTGGGACACGATCGAAGGCTGGCGCTCGCGCGACTGCATGAAGTACGACCGAGGCAACACCTCGGTGATCAAGCCACAGATGGTGGTCGAGACCCTCTGGAACATGACCAAGGATGCCGACGCCTACATCACTTCCGATGTGGGCCAGCACCAGATGTTCGCGGCCCAGTACTACAAGTTCGATCAGCCGCGCCGCTGGATCAACTCCGGCGGTCTGGGCACCATGGGCGTGGGCATCCCCTACGCCATGGGCATCAAGCTGGCCAAGCCCGAGAGTGAGGTGTTCTGCATCACCGGCGAAGGCTCGGTGCAGATGTGCATCCAGGAACTGTCCACCTGCCTGCAGTACAACACCCCGATCAAGATCCTGTCGCTGAACAACCGCTACCTGGGCATGGTGCGCCAGTGGCAGGAGATCGAATACTCCGGCCGTTACAGCCACAGCTACATGGACGCGCTGCCGGACTTCGTGAAACTCGTAGAGGCTTACGGCCACGTCGGCATGCGCATCGAGCGTCCACAAGACGTCGAAGGCGCGCTGATCGAAGCCCGCAAGCTCAAGGACCGCACGGTCTTCATCGATTTCCAGACCGACCCCACCGAGAACGTGTTCCCGATGGTTCAGGCCGGCAAGGGCATCACCGAGATGCTGCTGGGCTCCGAGGACCTTTAATTCTTTCCAATTGTTGAATCTATTGCCCGCCGAGCCTGCGCATTACCGTGCGCAGAGGAGGGCGGCCAAAAACGGCAGTTTTCTGCGACCAAACTTTCTGGTTGCATGCCGTCGCAAAAAGAGGAAGCTGACATGAAACACATCATTGCCGTTCTGATCGAGAACGAAGCCGGGGCCCTGTCCCGCGTCGTGGGCCTGTTTTCGGCCCGCGGCTACAACATCGAGTCCCTGACGGTGGCCCCCACCGAAGACCCGAGCCTCTCGCGCATGACCATCCAGACCACCGGGTCGGATGACGTGATCGAGCAGATCACCAAGCACCTCAACCGCCTCATCGAGGTGGTCAAGGTGGTGGACCTGACCGAAGGCGCCTACACCGAGCGCGAGCTGATGCTCGTGAAGGTGCGCGCCGTGGGCAAGGAACGTGAAGAAATGAAACGCATGGCCGACATCTTCCGCGGCCGTGTGATCGACGTCACCGACAAGAGCTACACCATCGAGCTCACCGGTGACTCGTCCAAGAACGACGCCTTTTTGGAGGCGATCGACCGCAGCGCCATTCTGGAGACCGTGCGCTCCGGTGCGTGCGGTATCGGGCGCGGCGAGCGCGTCCTGCGCGTCTGACAAGCAACCCTGAACCCTGACCTGAATCATCCGAAGGAGAAACCTGTGAAAGTTTTTTACGACGAAGACTGTGACCTGAGCCTGATCAAAGGCA
>JACCEA012482540.1_pt1 | contig 26331 bp, 16 predicted proteins | sample 7449851 | NCBI WGS metagenome assembly JACCEA01 (sample SAMN15323453, study PRJNA562643) | freshwater metagenome | isolation source: river surface water | place: USA:Blue River Watershed | collected 2017-08-18
GTTTATTATAATAAACATATTTATAAATATATTTATATAAATATTTAAACTTGACTATATAATATATATATATATAACCCGAGTTAGGATATCCAAGTCGGGTTATCCTAAATCCGGCATTGGGGGGTCAGGTCGGGTTGTCCGATATTGCGAATAGACCTAATCCGGTAGCGTTTCCTAAATCCCGAGTTGATGGGGTCAGTCCGGGTTGTCCGATAATCAAAACAAGTCCAATCAAAATAATCCGATGAAGCAAAAAGACGCAAGCCATAAAACGCCTGTTCGGATTAATTACAATCTATGCCAACGGATTTTTAGTTAAAAGAATAATAGGATACATAATAAAACCCGTTTTGGGGTAGTTAAGTCGGGTTAAAATTTCAAAATAATATAGAACAATTTTACCAAAACACTCGAGTCAACTGGATGAAGTCGCAAAAAATATATAGAGTAATTTAAAAATTAGGACAAAAAAATTTTAAAATATAGGACAATTTTTTGCGTTCAAAAAAATATTTTCTAATTCTAATTTATCTAAACAGTGTTTGGGATTATGAGAACTGGTCATTCTTGTAATTTCAACACAAAAAAAGCATAAGTTGACGAACTGACTACTCGTTGAATTGTGCTATAATTGGAGGCTTGAATACTTTTTAATTGGTCGTTGAATTGTATTTGGGACTTCAAAAAGTAGTTATGCTTTTGGATTAAGACCAAAATCCAAAGGTATAATTGCTTAAAAATGAATTACTGCCTTGAAATAAGACCAAAATTTGAGGTAATAATTTGTTTTGATGTAAATGAGTTTTTAGCGTAAGCTATGCTTGTTTTTTGAAAGCATAATAATTTATGTTATTGCGCTTTCTTAGCTCAACGGTAGAGCAAGTGACTGCAGATCACTGGGTAATCGGTTCGACTCCGGTAGAAAGCTTTTATATATATTATTTAATGTTAATTAATATATTTTTGTTTGCTGATATACTTTTATACCCAAAAGCCCGGCAGAACTTAATCTAAAGATTAAGTTCTAGCCCTTTTCACATAAAATTTTATTTTTAACATAATTTTTCATTTTACAATTTGCTGTAATTTTCATTTTATGACAAAATTATATATTCCTATAATGAATTTACATCCAAAATCATAATTCAACTTTTTACAAGAAAATATGTTCTTGGAAATACTGATAATTATTATAAATCTTTTTACATTTTATTACGGTTTCACTATAAAAAATTGTTATTTTATAATAATTAAAAATTTCCAAGATAACAGGCGCTCAAGTGCTTTCGCGCCTTGGTTTATAAATAAACTAAGCAAGAGTAAAAATTTATTTTTACTCGCAGTATTTTTTATAAAATTAATTCAATGAAAAATATTTAAAGAAATAATTATATATATAATTACACTAGTAAAACCAATATTATTTCATATAATATTTTTTGTGGTATTTATTTATCACAAAAAAATAATTTTTTTTAATAACTAGTGTCTACAAATAATGCTTTACGTCTTTTCTTTTTTAGCTTATCATCAGAAGAAAATGAAGATTCATTTTTGTAATATTTTCTTTTTTTAAAGTATTCGGGATAATTTCTTTCAATATACAAATTCAATTTTTTATGAGAATCTAAAATTGTATTCATGTGATTAAATGTTTCAAATATTTCTTTTATTTCATCATCATAAACATCAAAAAATTCTCTGTCTTTTCTAACTCTATATTTTTTTAGAGTTATTTTTAATAAATATTCATAAAAATATGTATCTAAAAGTGTATCACTTGTATAAATTACAAAACAATTATCCAATAAAGAAGTTTGCATATTAGAAACTCTTTTATTGATAGTTTGTATAGTTCTTCCACACTTCCTATATTGATTCCAAGATGCATTACCAATACAATATAAAATTCCTACTTTAGTTTTCATAAAAAATTTATTTTCTATTTAAATTAGAATTAGAAAATAAATTATCTTATATTATTTTATTGAATACAATAAAAATGTATAAAGATATTTTTAATATAGATGAATTAAATTTAACAAAATTTTTACTTTGCAAAAATTCTAAAATACCTTTAAAAGATTGTTCTTGGAAAAAAAAAGAAAACTGGATGCTAAATGATATAGATTTAAATGAAAATAATTATGGAATTATTTGTGGAAAAGTAAATAACCTTATTGTTGTTGATTTGGATTTAGAAAAACATAAAAAAAATAAAAGATTTGTTCCTTCTGGTTTTGAAAAAATAAAAGAATATATTAGCGAATTTGGCGAATTAAATACTTTTACTGTTAAAACACCATCGGGTGGACTTCATTATTATTTTCAATATAAAACTAAAAATGAAGCAACTAATATTTTAATCAATCAAATACCAAATGCTTCTGAATTTTATGGATGTGGTATTGATGTTAGAACTGAAAAAAAAACTGGTGGACCAGGTGGTTATGTTGTGGGTTTTGGTTCTAAAATTAATGGAAATAAATATACAATTATCAATAATAAACCAATCGCAGAAATGCCTGAAAATTTAGCATTTTGGTTAACACAAGGAACACCTGGTGATAATAAAGATAAAAATTTAAATAAAAATGATTTAATCAAAAAAATAAAAACTAAAAAAAACATAACTAAAAAAGTTATTTTTAATCCTGAATATAAATATGATACCACCATTGATTATGTTGAAAAAATTTTAAATGAATTACCTATTGAATGGACTGAAAATAGATATAATTGGTTGAAGGTTTTAACTTGTTTAAAAAATTTAAATATTAATGGTGTTGAGGAATTATTTTACAAATTTTCTGCTAAATCAACACTTAAAAAACACGAAGGTAAACTAGTTAAACAAAAAAATAAAGAAGAATGGAATAAAAATAATTGTCTAATTGATTTTAATTATATTATTTGTGTTCTTAATAATATTAAAAAAACTTCATATCCTCTTATTCAAAAATACAAACCTATTTTTAATAATGTTAAATTTGAAAATAATTTTGTGTTTGAAAATAAATATGTGGAATATGATTACAAATTATTTGAAGAATATGATAATATAATTATTCAATCTACTCCTGGAACTGGTAAAACTACTGATACTGCCAAAAAATTTTTAGAATTATGTAAATCAAATAATAAAGATAAACAAATTATTTCAATTGTTAGTTTGACTAATACTGCTAATCAACATATTAAAACTTTTGGTGATGAAGATATAAATATTAAACTAAATGACTATAGAAATTGTGATTACAAGGATAAAAATGGCAATTTAGTTATTTGTATTAACTCATTGCTCAAATTAGATTATTTAAATGTTAAACAAATGAAAGATAAAATTATTTATATTGATGAATTTGAATGTTTTTCTAATAATCTTACACATAATAAAAATTTAGATAGTAATATTAGACTGATTAACAATTTATTAATGAAATTAGTTAAAAATTGTTATAAACTTATTATATCTGATGCTTTAATTAATGAAAATGTTAAAAATTTTTTAAATATTTCAAAATCAACCAGAAAAACTATTTTTATTAAAAACACTTTTAAAAAATTCAAGGATGTAAAGGCAATTAGATATCATAATGAAAATGAATTTTTAAATCAAGTTAAAAAAGATATTGAGGGGAATAATTATTTTTTATTTGGTTCAGATTCTTGTTCTAAAATCACTCAATATTTTGATGAAGTTTCTAAAAAAGAACAAGATAAGATTGATGAAAAAGATGATGATGTTATTACTGAAATTTTTAATAAAATTATCGCTGATGTTGATGAGGAAAAAAGGAAGAAATTTTTATTAATCACTTCTAAAACTGCTTTTAAAATTACCAATGCGAATGAACAATTTAAAAATATGTTTGTTTTTTATTCACCTTCAATTGTCAATTCGGTTGATTTTAGTTCTTTAACTCCACAAAATGCTTATTTATATTTTAATTCTTTAACCATTAATTCTCAATCTATGTTTCAACAGGCTACAAGAACCAGAAATATTAAGGAATTAAAAATTTTTGGTAATCAAAGGCAAAATAATTATGTTTATGAGGATTTAGCAGATGTTGAAAATATTAATCGTGATTTAATTAATTCTTGCGATAAAATTAAAAAAGTTTGTTTAAATACAAATGAAGATGATGAAGAAACTATTATTGAAAATGCTTTTTTTAAAATGTGGTGTTTCAATGAATATACTAATGATTGCTATAACACAAATAAAATTTCTCATTTTCAAAATATTTTAATTGAAGAAGGTTTTAAATTAACGCATATTGGCAAAGATGTTATATTGGATAAAAAGAAACAAACCCAAATGATTAAAACCACACAAGAAAATAGTATTTGTAATTACGAAAATTTTGTTGAATTGTATAAAAACTGTAAAAAATTTAATGGACTCTCCGAGCCTCATAAAAATTCTCAAGATAATTTTATAAGAGGATATGAAAAATACATTGAACGAATTAATATTTTAAATCTTAAATCTGATGAATTAGATATCAATAATTTAGGATATTTGGTTTATAATGAATATAATTTAAATTCTTATTTTAACCTTCTTAAATTATTTAAAACTAATGAATATATTGATTCTAAAATTGATGATTTAAATGTTTCATCTTATAGCGTTAAAATGATTAATAATGTTTACAATAAAATTTATTTATTAAGAAAATTTGAATCATTATTTAATATTCAACCATTTGATTTTGATTTTAAATTAGATGATAATGATATTAGTAAATTAACTGATAGTGAATTTATAAAATATAAAAAAATTTTTAGAAGTGATAAAAAAAAACCCATAAAATTGAATGATTTTAAAATTTTTTATAAACAAATGATTGAAAATATTACTGGAAATAATTTAAATATTATTACACAAAAAAGAATATTAGTTGAGAATAAAAAAATTAGAAAATATTATATTGATGAAAAAAATATACAAAATTTTTATTTTTTATCTATTAGAAATGGTAAAGAACATAATTATAATTATGATTTGTTAAAAATATTTAATATTAATAAACCAAATGATTATAAAAAATATTGTTTTGGCATGCGTAGTAGTACATAAAAATATTTGGTTTCGTATTATACTTTTTATATACTGGACCGAACTCGTAATAGTATTATTATTAAATAGTAAATATTAAAATACGAGTTCGGTCCAGTATATAAAAAGTAATTATGAATTGTATTTTTTCCATATATATAATATAATTCTATTGGGTTTTTTTTCCATAAAAAAATTATTTTATAAAAAACGAGTTTGGGTATAAAAAAAAGATTTTCTATTAGGTCTCCCAAGAAAATAAACAAAGTTTATTTTCTGGAGCCTCACAAAATTATTTATAATTTTGTTAAAAGTCCTTAAACTCGTAATAAATTTTCTTTATATATAACGAGTTTAAGGACCTTAAAAAATAAAATATTAATAAAATTTTTCTATTGGGTTTCTTATAATTAATATTATTTTTTACGCCAAATTTTTTATTATTTAAAATATTGATTTATGTTTAAATCTTTAAAGAAATATATGTGACTATATTTCTTTTTTTCACCATCTCTTTCAGTATATTTCATTTTTGATACCAATTCATATTTTTCACTTTTAAATATGCTTTTTAATAAACCTATTATATCTCTATTTTCTTCTTTTTGGATGAAATAATTCCAACAACCACATTTATATAATTTGCGAATTTCCAGAATTTTACTTTTTAAATACTCTTTTAATTCTTCATTGTGTTCTAAATCATATAATAATACTCCTCTATTGTCTTGAGTTAAACCCATCTTTTTTTCTAATTCTTTAACCAATTCTTCTCTTTCTTGACTAAATCTATCTGCTTTACTGGGACGATTACGTGTTCTTTTTTCTCTTTTATTATTCTCATTTACATTATCACTATTTGAGGTATTTCCTTGAGATTCATTCTCATTATTATTTTCTTCTATTTTATTCATTTTACTATTACTTAATATATACATAGATATTATTTAAAATTATATTATTTTTATTTTTTATAATTTTTTATCAAAATTATATATTTTTTGTTTACCGTTATACTTTTATACAAATTTAACATCATGATATATTTTTTTTATAAAAAATATACAAAAAAATTTTGAAGCGTAAGGAAATTTATAATGGGAAACCCACAATAAATATTATAAATTTATTCATTAGAATATAATTCACAAATATTTACATTTTAATTCACAAAGGGATATGACTACACACACAAACAAACAATAATATTTATTATTGTGGGTTTCCCTTTATAATTGAAAAGTTAAATACAATTTATAAAGTACATCTCCAACTCTTACACTTCATTTTAGTTGGAGACATACTTAAATGTATTTAACTTTTTTTAATCCCACAATGTAATTAGGGAAAATATCATATCTAAATATGATTTGTATATAACGTATATCATATACAAATTATTTATTATTTAAAGGCTTATCAGTCATTCACTTTTTCAAATTTTTTATAAAATATTAATTCAATGAAAACTATTTAAAGAAATAATTATATTATTAAATACGAACTTAATTATTCGGATTATTTATAATAATCTTTTGTTGTCTATATTGATAACAAAAAACTTTTTTACAAATATTTTTTTATAATTTGTTCTTTTTTTGTTTCTAACCATTCAATATTTTTTGGATTTTGTTTTATTATTGGTTTTATTTTTACACCTATTTTATATTCATCATATAAATATGCATCTTTTAACATTTGATAATCTTCATAATCGTTAAAATATTTTTTTATTTTTTCAAAAATATTTTTTATTTCTTCACTATTACAAATATATAAATTTGTTTCATATATTTGTAATTTTAATTGGTCCCTTAACATTAATATACCTAATTCATAATTATATATTCTTATTGAATTTATAACATTTATATTACTTATTAGCATATTGTTTTTTTCATCATATCTTGATAAACCCATTATTAATTTTATTTTATTTCCATAGTAATATTTTATTTCTTCAGATTCTAATTCTACTAAAAATCCATTTTTTCTTATTTCACTTGAATAATTTATAATCAAATCTATTGTATTTTCTTTTTTATTTATAATGTTTTTGTTTTTCTTTTCACATAATTTATATGTTGGAATATATTTTCTTCTAATTTTAAAATATGTATTTATATGGTTATACACTGTATTTATATTGATTAATAATAATTTATAATATTCATCCAATGAGTTTGTTTTTTCTATTTTTTTAAATTCTTTTTTTACTAATGTTTTATCATTGAAAAATTTATTTTCAACTTGAATATTAAATAAATTTAATTTTAATATTTCATAATAACAATTTACTGTTACTAAATTTATTTTTTTTACTAATTTACATCTGGGATATTTTTTCATTTCTTTAATTATTTCTTCATTATCTTTAGCAACATTAACAATCACATATTTTTTTCCGTACACATTTAAAATTTCACTTTCTATACAATATAACCATCCTGTATAATCTTCTTTTAATCTTGATAATATTTCATCATAATTTACATTTGAAATTTTTTTGTCTTTATTAAAATATAATATTTTTGAAATCATACTAATATATTATATTAACTTTTTTTTATAAAAAAATTTTTATATATTTATATAACTATCATGAGTTTTTCCACATTTTATTTTTTTAATTGTATGAGTAAAATCATAATTTGATTTTATTTGATCTAAATGAGATACTATCATACTCCATTTAAAATATTGACGTATTAAATCAAAAAGTGTTTCCATTTTTGGTAGATTATTTTGACTTGAAACTGTAAAACCCTCATCTATCATTAAAAAGTTACTCCTAACACATTTATTTAATTTACAAAACGCAATTCTTAATGCTAAATTTGTTACAAATATTTCATATCCAGATAAATTTTTAGCATCTAGTAATTCATCATCTTTGTTTTTATATATCAAGACTTTATCTATATCTATAAACAATTTTATTGTAAAATCTGTTAAATCTTTTAATATATTATTTACAATTGATTCTATATTTGATACTATATTTTTTATTTTGTTGTCTAATAATTTATCAACAGTAAATAATTTCAATAATCTATCATATTTACTTTTTTCTTGTTCCATCTTATAAATATTTTTTTTTATTTTTTCATCATGATTCAATTCTGCTTCAATTAATATTTTATTTTTTTCATAATTTTTAATTTCTTTTTCTGTGTTTTCTTTTATTTGTATATTTATTTTTTTATCTTTAATTTTTTCTTTCAAAACATTTATTATTTCAATATTATCATCGTATTTTTGTTTAATATTTTTTAATTTATATAATTCATTTTTTATTTTTATATCCATATCAACATTTTTTTTTAACACATTAAATATTGTATTTTTTTCATTATATATTAATTCATTATTATTATATTCATTTTCTAATATAAATATTTTATTTTGAATTTCTTTGTTATTTTTTTTTATATTTTCATTTTTTTGATTCATAATTATTAATTCATTAATATTTTCATTTTCTTTTATCATTTGTATCATTTGTTCATTTAATTCATGAAATTTTATAATTTCATTTTTATCATCTTCCATTTTTTTTATTGTGTATGTTATCAAATCATTTGTCATTATGAATTCACTTAATTCATCAATTTTACTTTTATAATTTATTTTTTCATGAATTTTTTTGTTATGAATACAATTTTCACAATTATCACAAAATGTATGTTCTAATAAAAATTTATTTTCTAATTTATATTCTTCCAAAATTTTTTTTGAACTTTCATATTCTATTAATTTTATTTTTAATTCTTTTAATTTCTTATCTATTTCATTTAATGGCATTTTATTTTTATTTATTTTTTTCAATTCATTTTTTATGACATCTATTTTTTTTTCATTTTCTTGTTTTTTATTTATTTTATCATCAATATTTTTTATTTCATTAAATCTTATTATTTTTTCTTTCTCTGTCGTTATATTATCATATAAATTTTTTAATCTTATTCTATCTTTATCAATTTTATTATATATTAAATCTAGTTCAGGTTCAATTTCATTTATTTTTTTTAATAAATTTTTTATATTTTCTTGATTTTGTTTTTCATTTATTTCTAAATCATTTATTTTTTTTATTAATTCATTTATGTTTATTTTTTCACCTAAGATTTCATTTATTTTTTTTTCATTGAAATTTTGGTCTTCTATTATTTTTAATATTTTAGTTAATTCATCTTGTTTTTCATTTATTTTTGTTTCTATTATATTTATACTTTGTCTATACTTTTCTTTTTCTTCTATTGAAATTAAATTATCTTGTTCTGCTGTTATTGATGATTTTATTGTTCCTATTTTAGTTGTTATCATTTTATATAGTTCCTTGTATGGTTTTAATCCAAATAATGTGAATAATATTGTTTTTTTATCTTCATCTCCTTTATTTATAAAACTTGAACTATTTTGTTGCATCATATTATTATCTATTAAATCTTCATATGAACCAAATATTTTTGATATTATTTGGTTTGACATTTTTTTATCCGAACCATTTAGTAATGTTACTTTATTATTTTTTACTAATTCTTTTATTGTATCACGATTATATTTAATTTTTTTTAATTCTTCTTCATTTTCTGCTGGAATTTTTAATATATTTAAATTATCTTTAAATTCGGTTTTTTCTTTATTGTCTGCTTTTATTTCTCTATGTATTAAATATAATTCGTCATTTACACGAAACAATAATTTTATTTGACCTTTTTTTTTGAATTTATTTAATATTTTTACTTTTGGACCTTTACCTACTTTTTGATATAAACAATATAATAATGTATCCATTATTGATGTTTTACCATATCCATTTTCTCCATTTATTCCATTTATTTTTTGAAGTTGATAAAAATTTATTTTATTTTCACTTCCATAACAAAATACATTATCAAACTCCATTTCTATTAATTCTATTTTTTTCATTTTTTGCTCTTCATCATATTGATTTTCATTTATTATCCCCAAAATCATTTCTTTCATCTCTTTTTTATTTTCATCAGTATTTAATGATTTATCAATATATTCTATTACTTCTTCTTTTATATTTTTAATACATTCATCTTTTAATGTTTTTTCATCATTCACTGATAAATTTACATTTATTTTTTCATATAATATCATGCTTTTTATATTTGGATATTGTTTTTTTAATCTTTCTTCTAATGAATATAAATCTGTCACATTTTCTTTTTCATATTCTATTCGCGCTGATACATATTTATATTCATTTAAGTTAATATTTTCTTCTGGAATTATTTTCTCATTTTTATCTAAAAAACATTTACATATACAATAATCATTCGGAATTTCTACAAATTTACCTTTTAAATTATTTAAATCCCATATTATAAAACCATGTGATCTTACTGTTTCTCCTATATGTTTTTGAACTAATGATGATGGATATGCTATTCTTTTTTTTTCATCTAAAAATTGATGTTTGTGAATATCACCTAATAATGTTAAATCATATTCCCTAAAATCACTTGAATGAAAATTACTTTCTTCTTCTGTTACACTATATCTTAAATCAGTTTTTGCTCCATATACTTTTCCATGGAATAATCCTATATATAGTTCATTAAATTTTTTATTTGGAATTGGAGTTATTTTTTTTGAAAACATTGTTGTTAATCCAAAATTTATTCCTTTTATTTTGTAAATCTTATTCTCATTTAAATAATGAATATTTTTCATTAAATTTTTATCCAATTCTTCTGGTAATGTTAACATACTTTCTATTGTTGATTCTAATGTTTCATTTATCATTGATAAATCATGATTTCCATTTATTAATATTACCTCACCATATTTTGACAATCTACCTATAAATTTTGATACAAATGTTAATGTATATGTTTTTAATAATGTTTTATTATCATATAAATCTCCACATATTACTATTATTTTTTCTCGTGAATCTTTTTCTAATAATTTATATATTTTTTCAAAAATTTCTTGATATTCTTCATAACGCTCTTTTTTATTTGTTATATGAATATCTGCCATATGATATATTACTGGTAGTGGTTTAAATATTTTGTTATTTTCTATATACACTTCTTTCTCCTTTTTATTTATTTCTTCTTCTATTCTATTTAATTCTTCCTCCATTTCCATTACATCTTTTATCTCTACCATTTTTTACTATATATTATATACTTCTTTAATTTATATTTGTTTTCATTTTTTATTTTTAGCCGAAATTTTTATTAAATATTTTTTTCGTGAAATTTTTATTCACTTAATAATTTTTTGTTTTATTAAATATTCTTAATAATTTTTTAGATTTTAAGTGAATTGTAATTTCACGAAACAAATAGGCGACTAAAAGGAGCCTAACCACTATAAAAAAATTTTATTTATAATTAATTCAATGAAAACTATTTAAAAAAATAATTATATTATTAAATACGAACTTAATTATTCGGATTATTTATAATAATCTTTTGTTGTGATTTTTCATAACAAAAAGTGTTTTTTTTAAAAAGCATAATAATTTATTATTTTTATGGTCATTTAGTTTAATTGGTAAAACGTTAGCCACCTAATAGGCTAAAGATATTAGTTCAAATCTAATAAGGATCATTTTTTATTAAGAGCATAATTATTTATACAATTTTGATATTTTAAATTAAAATTAATACCAAAAAACAGAATTAATGATTAATACAAATCATTAATTTATTTCGTAATTTCCCATAAACTCAACCAACTATTTAACCTCATCATACCACACAAATTACATTAGATTTTTTATTTTATTTATAAAAATATTTATTCGGTTTATATGTGCTTACACTTTATATTTTTTTTCAATTTTTATTATAAAATTAATTCGATGAAAAATATTTAAAGAAATAATTATATATATAATTACACTAAGAAAACCAATATTATTTCATATAATATTTTTTGTGGTATTTATTTATCACAAAAAAATAATTTTTTTTAATAACTTGTGTCTACATATATCCCTCTACGTTTTATCAATTTTTTTTTACTGCAAAAAGAAGATGATGATTCTGTATTTTTTCTATTTCTTTTTTTATTAAAATATTCGGGGTAATTACGTTCAATATACACATTTAATTTTTTTTCTGAATCTAAAATTGAATTTATGTAATCAAATGTTTGATAAATTTCTTTTATTGTTTCTATGTCTACATTAAAAAATTCTCTATCACTTCGTAATCTGTATTCTTTTAATATTTTTTTTAATAAAAATTCGTATATTTTACAATTGACTAATTGTCCTGTTATTGCTATTATTTCACAATCTATAAATAATGATGTTTGTAAGTTGCTTATTCGCTTTTCTATTCGTTGAGTTGTAAGTCCACACTTTAAGTTTGGTCCCCATAGCTCATTTTGAAGAGCATAAATAATTCCACTATTTTTACTCATCCTAAAAATTTATTTTCTATTTAAATTAGGATTAGAAAATTATTTTATAGATAAATATTATAATATAAAACTTATATCTAATGTTTACAAATTATTTTAATATAGAACAATTAAAAAAAAATCAATACAAAGATATTATTTATTTTAAAAATAATAAAAAGTTGTATTGTTCTATACTTTATTCTGACAAAGAAATTAAGGAAAATGAAAATTTAGAATTTGTTGAGGCTGATGTATTATCTTATGGTGAAATTTTTTCAAGAGTTATTACTAACTTCCAAACTTTAAAATTTTTAGCTCTTAATCCTAATGAAAATATGGTTCAACCAAAAATTATTAATAATGGAATTATTCAAACTATTTACAAATTTACTTCTTTTTGTTTTGTTGAAAAAAAGAAAAAGTATTATAAATTGTATTGGGATTTTGATTTTAAATATAATGAAAAACCTGAAATATATTGTGGATTTGTAGGTCAACATGATTTTATTACTGAATATATTTTAAAATATATTATTGATACTCTTAATGAAACATTAAATTTATCAAAATCTGATTTACATTATATTTGGGCTCAAAAAGAAAAATCTATTGGATTTCATATTTATTTTCCTAATATTATTGTTGATAAAGAATTACATTTATGGATTTACGAAAAAACCTTTGAAAAAATTATGAATGATAAAAAATATCCTGAAAAATTAATTAGTCAAATATTTGATAAATGTGTTAAGTCAAACGGATTAAGATTATTTTATTATAAATTAAATGATGATCATTATTTTCCGTTCCAAGATAAATCCACTTACAAATTTGACCCTGAACCCGATAAACATTTTCATCTTTGTATTATTAATACTAATTATGATGTTTATAACTTCAATCTTAAAATACATTCTGAATTAATTTGGAAAAATAATTTAGTTGAAGATAAAAAAATTGAATCAAAATCTATTCAATCAAATACTATTGTTGATATTAAAACTATTAATGTTGAAGATAAAAAAGATTTAATATTGGGTTTATGTGAATGTTTGGGGATGGATAAAATTAATGAATATCATTATTGGATTAGTTTGGTTTATATGTTTAAAAATATGGGTATGTATGAAGAAATTAAAAAACTATCAAAAAAATCTAAAAAATGTGATAATAAAGCCATTCAAACCATTGATAAGATTTTTAAAAATAAAACGACTCCACGAGATGTTAAAATAATCACTATTGGAACTTTAATTGAATGGGCTAAAGCAGATAATTTGGAATTAACTAATCAAGTTTTTTCTAAATATTATCTTTCAATGAAATTAGATATCAAACACATTAATGAAATTACACAATCCAGATATAAAATTAAAATTGATTTTGAAGAAAATTCAGAAAAAATTAGTAAGAGCGCGCATGATTTTTTTATTAAATCTATTCAAGTCAATGTCGATAAAATTTGTTTTTTAATACAAAGTTGCACTGGGAGTGGTAAAACTTATACCATTAATTTAATTAATAATCATTTATTAGAATCAAACCCACATTACACTTTTTTATCTATTGTTACTAGAAGATCAATGTGTGCTTGTCATATTACTGCTTTTAATAATTGTAAAGAATCAAAAATTAAATTCACTTCATATCTTGATAAATCTTACGAAACACTTGATTATTTTATTTCTAGTTTAGAAAATCTCATTAGAGTTAATGAAAATTATGATGTCGTTTTGTTAGACGAAGTTAATAGTTTAATTAATTATTTTTATTCCGATACCCTCAAAAGTATTAGATTAAGATGTATTGGGGTATTACTAAAATTGTTATCCAAAGCAAAAGTCATTATTGCTTGCGATGCTAATATTACTGATTTAGTTTTTTGCTTTTTCAATCAAATTAATATTAAATATCTCTATTATAAAAATAATTATAAAAATAAAGTTGGAATTCCATTTGATTTTTATTTATCAAAAAAATATAATATGATGGCTAATTTATTTTCTTTTTGTGATAAATTTATTATTGAAAAAATTAAAAAAGGAGATAGTGTTTTAATTTTAACTGATTCTTTTACCATCACTAATGAACTTAAAAATTATTTATTTAGATATAATGACAATCATGATTATTTTAGAGTTTTTAATAAAGATGAAGGAACATTAGATGATATTATTAATATTAATAAAATATGCGTTGGGAGATGTATTTTAGCAAATTCCAAAATATTATATGCGGTTGATATACAATTTCATTATGATGTTTCGTTTATTATTTATAAATATGCTAGTTCATTTGGCATTGATGCTTTTTGTATGGAACAACAAATCGGAAGGCCTAGAAATACTGATAAATTACAATTATTATGTTTAGACCCTAAAGCACTTTTTTATTCTAATACTTACATTTCTTTTGAAGAAAATAAACAAAGACAACAAAAATTTATTCAAACTCGCTCTAATTTACATCAAGAATTATGTAAAAAATATTCCGTTATTGATGAAATGGGGATTGTTGATTTAGATTGGGAAGGTAAAACAAAATTTAATCTTAATTCTATTATGACTGAAATACATTATATTAAAACTTGGTATGATTCTCTTTTTTACAATAACAAAATTGAAATTCTTAAATTAATTGCTGATAAATCATATGGCTATAAAATTAATACTTATGAATGGATACCAGATGAAAAATATTATGATTTTGGTAAAAAATTTATTGGTACTAAAGATATTATTAATGTTAGTAAATTAATTTATCAAGGTAATGAAAAAACTATTGAGCCTAAATATACCCATTGTATTGATAATCTTAAAGAACAAATTACTCAAAGACAAAAATATTTGCGCAATATTGAAGATGTTGTATTGTATGAAGAACTTTCTTGTGATGAAAATAAATTTAAACAATATTTGTGTAAAAAATATTTAGTTTTATCTAAATCTGATTTTGATAAAAAAGTTATTGAATTAAAAAATAATGATTTGTCAGTTATTAAATCAGATGAATTAATTGATAAAATTAACACATGCTTTTGGTTTGAGGATTTACTTAATATTAAAAGGTTTGATGTGTCAAATATTAAAGATATTGAGATTAAAAATATTATTAAAATATTTGTTAAAGAAATTGAAAAATTTTTTTGTATTTTTAAAAATACAGAATCAAAATCAAAAACCATTAAATCAATAAAAAATAAATTTAATTCTATTGATAAAATAAATTTATTACAAAAATTTATTGCTGATTGTTATAATTTAATATGTTGCGAATCTATTAAAATTAAATATATTAGAAAAAACGTTGATATTAATCATAAAATTAGTTATTATATTTTTTCATATTAATTTTATTTTTTTTATTAAAAGTATAACACTTGACTAGGACAATATCACACAACCATTATTATTATTTTTAATTGGGTAAAAATGTCCTAATTTGCTATTATACTTTTTTATTTTTTACATTTTTATTTTTGTTTTTTTATTTTAAGTATATCAGTAAAGGATATCTATTTTACCCAATTAACAATATAATTTATATTTTGGCTTTTTAGATATTTGACCATGATATACTTTTTAATTTAATATAAAATTTTTATTGTTTTTTATAAAAAATTAACTGAGTATATTGTTTTTTTATATTATCAAAATTATTCATTTTTAATTTACTTAATATATCATAATCATTATCTATATACAATGTTCGTATTAATCCTATTTCATTTCCTTTTCCTTTTAATAAATCATTACTAAAATATCCCCATGTACCTGTCTTATGAAATTTTCTTATTTTTTCCATATTATTTTTAATATAGTGTTTTATTTTTTCGTTTTTTTCTAATTCATATAAAAAAATGCCATTATTATTTTCATTTATTCCTATTATTTCATTTAATTCTTTAATTATTTCATCCCTTTCTTTTTGATATAACTCTTTTTTTGTTGAACGCTTTTTACATCTTTTTCCATTCTCATTTGGTGTATCACTATTTGATGTATTTTCTGCTGAATTATTCGAATCTTGAGATATATTCTCTTCTATTTCTATTATTTTATTCATTTTACTATTAGTTAATATATACATAGATATTATTTAAAATTATATTATTTTTATTTTTTATTTATTTTTCACCAAAATTATTATTTTACAAAGCTTTATTACTTTTTTTAAAAATTACTTAATATTCTTTAGCGTTTTTAATTAACATCCTGTTTTCTTACATTATACGCATTTAAAAATACATTTTGCTTTGTTGATATACTTTTATACCATAAAGCCCGGCAGAACTTAATCTTTAGATTAAGTTCTAGCCCTTTTCATTATAATCTTAAATTTTTAATATTATATTAACTATCAATAAAAATTTATTAAATAAAAATAATTTAATTATTTATAATTATCAACCATTATATTTATTTCTTTATTTTTTAATAATATTAATTTTTTTGTTTTTTCTTCATCTATTGTCTTTTCATTAAATATATTTTCATATAATTCTTGAAATCTTGGTGTCATTATTATCTCATCTTCCAATAAATATAAACCATATTCTATTGCACATAATTGCAACAATATTGTTTTTTTAAAAATATCTTTTTTAATATATTGGTTTATTATTTTTTCTATTAAGTTATTTTCTTCTTTTATATCTTCATCTTGTCTTATTAATATTTCTTCGCCAAATCTATTTCCTTTACCATATGTAATTAATATTTCTTCATTTGCTTTTATATCTCTTATTGCTTCTACATTTAAAATTTTTGTATATATATTGTATCCTATTTCTATTGTGTGTTCAAATGTTTTGGCATTTGGATTTTTTGAATGGTTGATTTTTGATATATTATAACCTAATACTATTCCTTGTTTTGAACCAAAACAATTTTTTAACACTTTTTCATGTATTATTTCATTTAAATTATTATCTTCTAAATATTTATATTCTTCTTTCCATATATTTTTTCTTGGATATAATTCATTATATAATTCTTCATTTAATTTTACTATCATCTTATTTTTTGTACTGCTTTCCCTTTGATTTTCACAAAAACTATGTTCTACTAATATTATTTCTCCTTTTTTTATATCTTTTTGACTTGTTACAAACCAATAATCATTCTCTTTTTTATATTCTATTTTATTGTTTTTATATATTGTTCTGATTATTTCCATTATTTATATTTTATTTTTATATTTTTTTTATTTTCTTTTTACGCATATTACCTTTTAATTCAATAAATACGCTCTTTTATGGAATTTATCATAAAAAAATTTTTTAACGCACTTTTTTATATATTATTTATACTATAATCACTTTTATAAATTATTGTGTTTTGATTTTTATTTATATAATTAATCCAATAGTTTATATTATCATATGTTTTCTGTATATTTGATAATTTATCATATACATTTTGTTCAAGACCTATTATTTGTTCTTGTTCATAAAATAATTGTACAAATTTATTAACTGGTAATATTTTATTAAATTCTTTATTTACAATCATAAATCCATGAATATGTAATCTTTTATTTTTATTTTTTTCTGTTATAATATCATTTTCATGTTCCTCAAATATATAATTAAAATATTTAAAATGTTCCGGATTTATTACTTTTTTTATTAATTCACATAAAAATTTGTGTTGTTGTGATTGCATCATTGAACCATATCTTCTACGTTTTCCACAATAATAAACCTTTTTATCTATTGGAATTGTTAATGTAAATGAATATGTTTGTTCTTCTACATCATTTAATTTATTATTTTCATAATACCAATACATTATTTCTATTGACGCACATATATCATATTGGGCGTTATGAATATTTTCTATTGATTTATTAAATAATTCTTTATATATTTGTTTTTGTGATGGCATATTTTTATAACATTTATATTGTCGAGATAATTCACCCAAACATAATATATTCTCTTTTTTTATTAATTCTTTTATTTTTTTAATTGGTTTTTTTAATCCTACTCTATAAAATTCATTTAATAATATGTTTATGTCAAAATATATATTATAACCTATTATATATTCTACATCTCTTATTATTTTTTTTATTTTTTTTAATTCTTTAAAAATATTTTTTCCTTTTTCATTCGCTAATTCATTTGTTATCCCATGTATTTTTATTGATTCTTCTGGTATTACAAATCCTTCGGGTTTTATAATCACACTTTTTATATTTACAGGTTTTATTTCATAATCATAATCAAAGTCTTCTAAATAAATATATCCAAATTGTACTATTCTACTTGAATCATAATTTTCATTATCCTTATAATTAGGATATTTATTTTCAGATTTGTTGTTTTTATTCACATTTTTTATTAATCCAGTTGTCTCTAAATCTATAAACAATACTTTTTTATTTATTATTTCTTCTAATTTATCAATTGTTGTATAACTCATATACACAAATATATTTTTATTATATATCTACATTTTTTATATCTTTTCTTATTTTATTTTTAGCGTTTTTAATTAATATTGTGTTTTATTACATTATACGCATTTTAAGTTACATTTTGCTTTGCCGATATACTTTTTAATCCTAAAGCGCGGCAGAACTTAATCTTTAGATTAAGTTCTAGCCCTTTTTATTAGAATTTTACTTTTTATTAATTGTTTTAATTCTTATAAATATATTTATCATATACAAATATAAAAAATTCATATTGTAATTTTTAATCTATTATTTGGTCAATTAAAGTAGATACTAATATACCATTATAATATTCAGAACCATTATTATATATTTTAATATTATATTTATCACAATATTTTTTTATAACTTTTAAACTTTTATCATTAAAATCAACACCAATTTGATTATTAGACTTTCTAATTATATTTTTACAATTATCAATTATATTTATGTTTATAATATTATGTAAATCAAAGTATAATTTGTTATGTTTACTTAATATTTCTAAACTTTCAATTATGAATTCAAAATTATAATCTAATTTTATATGATAAGTCATTGCTGAAAAAATACCTAAATGATTACCAATTTTAGAACAGTATTTTTCATTAAATTTTTTAGGAATAAATATTGGAATTATAGTTTGTCCATTTCCTTTATTATCATATCCAATTAAAACTTGTTCATTTGTATAATTATTATCTTCAATAATATTTATTAACTTATTTTCTAATTCTTCTTGAATATTTTTTATATCCTTTTTCTCTGTTTCTATAATTGTTTTTTCTAAATCTAATTTTATTCTGTTTAGATTTTCTGTCATTATTGGATGCCATATATCTGTAAAATCTGTTATTCTTTTTTCTAATATATATACATCATTATATATACTATTTTTTAATTGAACCAGTTCTCCTTCTAATCTTTGATTATTTATTAATAATTGTTGATTTTGTATTTCTAAAGATATTATTCTTTGATTAAGATTATTTGTAGCCTCATTAATAAGTTTACTAACTTCTGTTTCGTATTTAAAACCTTCTTTCTTACTAAACATTTTTTTCACAATATATTTATTATTTATATTATAACGAATTATCAATTTTTAAATTATGTATATCAAAATATTTAAAATGTTCCGGATTTAGTACTTTTTTTATTTATTCACATATAAATTTGTCTTGTTGTGATTGAATTTACACAAATATATTGTATTTTCTATTTTATATCTTATGGAATTATTTGCGTATAATTTTTACAAATTATATACAATATTCTTTTTTGATACATTATATTTTATGGAATTATCTGCGTATAATTTTTACAAATTTAATCCAATATTCTTTTTTGATACATTATATTTTATAGAATTATCTGCGTATAATTTTTACAAATTATATACAATATTCTTTTTTGATACATTATATTTTATGGAATTATCTGCGTATAATTTTTACAAATTATACTTGCTTTTAATCAAGTAGCCTTGATTAAAATGCGGCCCAAGGGCCGCATAAATTGTTTGCAAAACAATTTATGTAAGGATTTAATTGAAAATTAAATCTGCTACTCTTTTTATTATAATTTTACTTTTTTTTATATAATCCATCTTTTTATATATTAATAAAATCGATAAAAAAATATTTCACTAAATTATTTTTGATATATAAAAACTACAGTAAAAATCATCTCCTATAGTAAATTCAATTTTAGTTTCTTTATCGATATTTTTAATTTTATTTTTTATTAAACCATAATCCGATACACTATTAGAATCATTCAGATATGAAGTTTCATCAACTACATTTTTACAATATTCTTTTATTTGTATCGGATCGTCAAAAATTATTTTTGTACCGAATACTTTAAAGTATACGTTTTTAGTTTTATTACTATAAAACTAAAAATTTTTATAATAAAACTTATGTTTTATTATAAAAAGTAATGTTCATAAAGGTACCTTTATGAACATTCCGTCAATACTTGGAATATTCCATACACCATGCGCGTGTTTATGTTCATCCAACAAATAGTAATTTTTTTCTATATTTACTTCTAATATTATATTCGTCATACCACGTTAAAAAAAGTATATTAAACTTTTTTGTTTTTTGTTATTATAATAACAAAAAAACGTGGCTGAAAAACACTATATTAAACTGTATTTCAATACAGTTTAATATGGTTTTTACTGCCTGGACCATTGTCATCACATAATTTATATGGAAATGAAGGATCTTTTATAATCTCAAAAGCTTCATAATTATTTTTTTGGTCATAATTATATTCCCCATAAATTCCTTTTTTAACTGCTTCTTTTATTTCATCCAAAGAATTAAATTTAACTATCCCGTACGGCTAGTCTCAAATGAGCCAAATTGTGACAATTTGTGCCACTTTGAGACTAGGCTTTTTTATATAAAATGAAATTTTACATAAAAAATTTTTAGTTTTATATATATAAAACTAAAAACGTATACTTTAAATGACTATAAATTGATGGCACAAATTGACACAATTTGGCCCAATTTATAACATTTAAAGTATTCGGTTTTTTACGCTTAAATATTAAATACATTATTTATAAATATTTATTACATTTTATACTTATTTACTTTTTTTCATTTTTTTTTCATTTAATAAATTCAACAATAAATTTATAAAAAGATAAAAATATTATAAACGACCGGAATTTACTGTATAATCTTTTTTATTTATTGTAAAAATTACTTCATAATCGTGTGGGTAATAACCATTATGTTCATTAAATAACATAAATTCATATCTTTTGTTTTCTGATGTAAATAACATCAAATTTAACATATTTGTACCTTTATAACTATCTTCGTCATATGTATCTGTATGTGTGTGTGTAAAATCACATATCGTACAACCTATTATTGAATTTAAATCTTTTGGGACATTTATACCAAATTGTTCACAACATTGGGAATCCGGACATAAATATAACTTTATTCTGTTATTATCATCCATATGAATAATAATGTGTGTTTCATGAATAAATTCTACCTCCCTAACTGCAATATTTGCCAATTCAAATTTATTATTATTTAACATACTTTCTTTTATATTAATCCTATTTTTATTTCCTTTGTATTTCAATTTTTTTTCAATTTTTAACAAATATACAAATATTATAAAATTTTTTATTTAGAATTTAATTTTTTTATTTTTTAAATTTATTTTATGTAACAAATATTCATATGTTTTAAGCGTTAAATGTTTTTTAACAAAAAATAATGGAGATAAACCTTCATTTGTTTCTGTTTCTAAATCAACATCTTTATCTATTATATATTCAATCATTTTTGGTGTTGAATACCTACAAATTAAATGTATTGGACTCCAACCTTCATTTTCTTTTACTTCTAAATTTACTCCTTTATCTATAATATATTTAATTATTTTAGATGTTGAATTTCTACAAATAAAATGTATTGGTCTCCAACCTTTATTATCTATAACTTCTAAATCAACTCCTTTATCTATTATATATTTAATCATTTTTGGTGTTGAATACCTACAAATAAAATGTATTGGTCTCCAACCTTCATTTGTTTTTGTTTCTAAATCCACTCCTTTATCTATTATATATTTAATCATTTCTGGCGTCGAAAATCTACAAATTATATGAATTGGTCTCCAACCTTCGTTTGTTTCTTCTTCTAAATCCACTCCTTTATTTATTATATATTTTATCATTTCTGGTGTTGAATATCTACAAATCAAATGTATTGGTTTAAAATTTTCTTTATTTTTCGTTTCTAAATCTACTCCTTTATTTATTATATATTTTATCATTTCTGGTGTTGAATATCTACAAATATAATGTATTGGTTTAGAATTTTTATAATTGTCAATAATTTCATATTTATCAAAATTATCTATAAATTTTTTTATTATATTATTATTTTTTCCATTCGATATTAGATACTCTTTATCAATTATTTCTATTTTCTCATATATATTTTCAATAGATATAATTTTGTTTGCTAAAGATTGGTTTACTAAATTTTTAGCTAAATAATTTACTTTTAAATTATTTAAATCGTCATTTAAAATTTCCCGTGTTATAGGAGATTTTTTATCGGATTTTAAAATTTTTATGATTTCATTCCGCTCATATGTATGTCCATCAGATAATATTACTGGTTCATTTAATATCTAAAATGATTTTATTTTAAATAATTTTTCAATTTTTCAATATATTTGTTTTTGTGATAACATCCATACCGCTAAAACAATTCACACATACATATCATATTTTATATTAATTCTTTTTTTATATATTATATCTTATGGAATTATCTAAAAAAATTTTTACAAATTTAATCCAATACTCTTTTTTTATATATTATATCTTATGGAATTATCTGCGTATAATTTGTAAAAATTATACTTGCTTTTAATCAAGTAGTCTTGATTAAAATGCGGACCTTTAGGTCCGCATAAATTGTTTTACAAACAATTTATGTAAAAATTTAATTCGCTACTATTTTTTGATATTTACATTATTTTGAAATATACATTCTTTTATATACATACTTTTGATTATTTTATAATTACATTTTTATTGACATTTTAATTTTGTTTGCTTATTTACTTTTATAAAAAAAATCGCCAGGCAAACTTAATTCGTAAGAATTACGTTTAGCCGACTTTTAACTACATTTTATTTAACTTAATTTTCATTACTTTTATTTAATATTATTTATCGATTTTGCAGACTTTTTTAATTATACGAATTTTAATGGCGTATATATTCGTTACTATATATAAATTATTTATAAAAAATATATTTATAAAAATAATCATATTATTATATATGAACTTTATTTGTCAAAAAAATTTTATAATCTTTTGTTGTCTATATTGATAACAAAATTTATTTTTTTTAACTTACGGGGGGTGAAAGAAGAAAAAAGGATGGATTACATAAATTTATACTTTATAACTAGTATCTAAATATCAGTTTTTATTTGTATTAGTTTTTTTTAATACTTTAAAACTGTTAATTTAAATTTACGTTTTTATTTGTATTAATTTTAATATTTAATAAACTTATATTTCGTATGAATATTTGTTTATTAAATATTGGGATATCACAATTTTTGTTATTATAATAACAGAAAACTATGACTTTTTAAAAGTTTTTTGGGGGATAAATCCCTTTTTTTTTTAAGTAATAGTTATCAAACCACTACTATCTCTTGTTTTTTATCTAAGATTGATTACTTCTTAGACTGATAAATTATAGAGATTATATTTACCATCATTAACCCAGAGTATCAATCTCTCTGAGGCCTTCTTATATCAAACCCTATTTAAAAATAGGTAAAAAGAATGTATAGTAGGCTTCAACTATTCTTTTTTCAAGTTAATTTCTTACCAAACCACACTTTCCAAATATTTATTTTTTCAATCTTTTTTTTATTTTTTTATTAAAATTAATTCAATTAAAACAATTTAAAGATTTGTTTTTATATATATAATGGGAGTAGGAAAATTCAGCATGATTTCCCGAGTGGTTAAAGGGGTAAGACTTAAGATCTTATGCACAATTGCTTCGTGGGTTCGAATCCCACATCATGCACTCCCATAATAATTAACACATTTTTATTTAATCTGTTTATTCTTCTTTTTATAAAAAATCATTGTTTTAAATTAAACAAGGTATTATTCTTTTTAGTATTACATTTAGTAAATTATTATTTTCAATATCATTAAAATTATGATTAATGATATTAATAGAATTTTTTAGATGTGTTTGATATATCAAATTTTTTTCTTCTAATTCATTTATTTTTTCATTTAATATTTTTACATCATTATTTTTTTCTTCTAGAGTTTTTTGAAATAATTTAATATTAGATGTATTTTCTTGTTCTGCTTTTTTTTTAATATTCTTACATGCTGTTTCAAAATCATTTTCTTTATACAATTTTACACTTTTTTCAAAATAATTTGATGCTCCTAATCTATAATATACCATTCCACCTACAAGTTGATATTTTATATTTGGTTTTGATACAATTTCTATTATTAAAAATCTTTTATCCAATTTTGTAATTAGTTGTCTGGGTTTTATATTTGAAGAATCTAAAAAAACATATTCTTCAGTATCTTTATCAACACCTATTATTTGTTTTTCTGCTATTATTGAATCTATTCTTAATATCATTTTATCAATAAATTTATTTTTTAACCCCAATCCTACTAAATCTAAATTATCTCTAATGCCAAATATTAAGTTACCACCACCCGAATTTAAGAATCCACATATTGTTTGAAGATATTTTTCAAATTTATTTTCCACAATGCTTTCTTTATATTCAAATTTATCACTTTCTGGATAAATGAATTTTTTGTTCTCAAAATCTTCGTCTCTTAACATTTTTTATTACATTTATTTTATAGTATTATATAGTATTTTATCAAATAAAATTTTTTTCAATTTTTTTATAAATAATACTCAAATATTACTAAAATAAACATATAATATTTACCATGGGTAATCTTTTTGCTAAAAGTATTAAAAAATATATTATTAACGCAATTTTTATTAATATTTTTACATCTTTGTTAATTGATTAATGCAATTTATAGAAATTATTGTTGTAAATATATTTGGATTTAATACAATTAATAATTTTTATTTTGTTTAACGTATTACTAATTGTATTTTATAAATTATTAAGCTTACATAAATATTGACTACTGCTAGTATATAAGTCAATTGTATCTATAAAAATTTATTTTTATTACATACTTAAAAATAAATTATAAATCTATTGTTAATAATTTATATTTATTTTTAATACAATTTATATTTGTTATATTTGTATCATAACATTCTAATTCAATTAAACTAGTTGGTAAATTATCTAAATTTGTTATTTTAGTATTAGAACAGTATAATTTAGTTAAACTATTTGGTAAATTATCTAAATTTGTTATTTGTGTATATGAACAAGATAATATAATTAAAGTATTTGGCAAATTCACTAAATTTGTTATATTAGTACCAGAACAATTTAATACAATTAAACTAGTTGGTAAATTATTTAAATTTGTTATTTGTGTATCTGAACAATATAATTCAGTTAAACTAACCGGTAAATTATTTAATTTTTTTATTTTAGTATTAGAACAAGCTAAATAAGTTAAACTATTTGGTAAATTATCTAAATTTTTTATTTGTGTATCAGAACAAAATAATTCAGTTAAACTATTTGGTAAATTATTTAAATTTGTTATTTTAGTATTTGAACAAGATAATATAGTTAAACTATTTGGTAAATTATTTAAATTTTTTATTTGTGTATCAGAACAAAATAATTCAGTTAAACTATTTGGTAAATTATTTAAATTTGTTATTTTAGTATTTGAACAATTTA
>JACCEA010118021.1_pt1 | contig 26313 bp, 27 predicted proteins | sample 7449851 | NCBI WGS metagenome assembly JACCEA01 (sample SAMN15323453, study PRJNA562643) | freshwater metagenome | isolation source: river surface water | place: USA:Blue River Watershed | collected 2017-08-18
AAACGCCATGGTGGTGCTCATCTCTTTGCCGTCAGCCTTGAGGGCGAACTGCGCGTAGCTGTCTATTGCGGGGACAGGCACCACATCGCAAGCGGTTTCGCGTTTGGGCATGGCCCCGCCCAATGCGGTGCGGTGTTCACGCAGGTAGCGCATTTCGGGGCTGTCTTCTGCGGGTTTGAAAAACTCTAAGCCTTTCGCCTGTTCATCGCTCAGAGGAAGGTTGAATCGGTTACGGAACTCGATCAAGTCGGTTTCATCGAATTTCTTTTGACTGTGCGTGGTCATCTTGCCTTGGCCAGCCGAGCCCATGCCATAGCCTTTTTTGGTTTGCGCCAAGATCACAGTGGGCTGCCCTGTATGGGCCGCAGCCGCTGCGTAAGCCGCGTGAATCTTGACCAAGTCGTGACCGCCTCGTTTGAGGTTATCAATCTGTTCATCCGTCATACCCTCTACCAAGCGGGCGAGTTCCTCGTTCTGGCCAAAGAAGTTATCGCGGTTGAAGCGGCCATCCTTGGCAGCAAAAGTTTGCATTTGACCATCCACGGTTTGCGCAAACGCACGCGCCAAGGCGCCGGTTGTGTCGCGCGCAAACAAACCATCCCAGTCGCTGCCCCACACCAACTTGATGACATTCCAGCCCGCGCCTGCAAAGAGTTTTTCCAACTCGTCGATGATGCGGCCGTTACCGCGCACAGGGCCGTCTAAACGTTGCAGATTGCAGTTGACCACCCACACCAAGTTGTCGAGTTTTTCGCGGGCAGCCAGTGTGAGCGCGCTCATGCTCTCGGGTTCATCCATCTCACCATCGCCAAACACACCCCAGACTTTGCGGGTGTCACAGTCCAACAATTCACGATGCGTCAGGTAACGCATGAAACGCGCGTGATAGATCGAGCTGATCGGACCAATGCCCATCGAGCCGGTGGGGAACTGCCAAAAATCGGGCATCAACCACGGATGTGGGTAGCTGGAGAGGCCACGTGCGCCGCTGGCTGGTGCGGTGATCTCTTGGCGGTAATGCAGCAAGTCCGTTTCGCTCAAACGACCTTCAAGAAATGCGCGGGCATACACGCCGGGTGCGCTGTGAGGTTGAAAGAACACCAAATCACCGCGGTGTGTTTCATGACGTGCGTGAAAAAAATGGTTGAACCCCATCTCAAACAAATCAGCAGCACTGGCGTAACTGGCGATGTGTCCCCCGAGTTCACCGTAGGCTTGGTTGGCACGCACCACCATCGCCAACGCGTTCCAGCGCATGAGTGAAGCCAGACGTTCTTCCACAGCGAGATCCCCCGGAAAAGCGGGTTGTGCCTCAACACCAATTGTGTTGATGTAAGGCGTGTTAAGTTCAGGTTGCCAACCGATGCCTTGCGTGCGGGCCAAGCGAACCAACTCATCAAGAATTTGTCGAACTCGAGCAGGCCCCTCGGCTGCGGCAAGTGACAACAAGGCGTCGCGCCACTCTTGGGTTTCCGATGGATCGCTGTCTACTTCTGCGGTTGCTGCGAAATTGTGGGGGTCGGTCATGTTGTTCATTCCAAATGTCTCCTAATACAAAGACTGTAGGGAATACGCCATGGCAGTTGATGTTGAATTCATGCATTATTCGGACTTTTATGACATTTAATTCTGAATAAGTAATGAATCAAAGCACAAAAAACTTTGACGTCATCGATTTGAAGATTCTTGATGAACTTCAGGCTGATGCAAGTCTGTCCAACGTCGAGCTTGCCCGCAGGGTTCATTTATCGCCTTCTCCCTGCTTAGCTCGTGTACGGGCGTTAGAGGAGCGAGGCTTGATCAGGCAATATGTGGCTTTACTCGAAGCCAAGCATTTAGGGCTGCATCTGAACGTGTTTATCTCGATCAGCCTCAAGCAACAAAGCCGTCAGGCACTTCAAGAGTTTGAAGAGCGCATCACCTTGCGCGATGAGGTGATGGAGTGCTACTTGATGACCGGGGATGAGGACTACCTCTTGCGCGTGGCTGTGCCCGACATGCCCGCCTTAGAAAGCTTCATCCTTGAACAGCTCTCACCGATCGCGCAGGTGGAAAAGATTCGCTCCAGTTTTGCGCTGAAGCAAGTGCGCTACAAAACTGCGCTTCCATTGCACAACCTGTAACCCGTAGACCCTGGTGTTGGCGTACGTTGCTATTGCAGTTGGAACTATTCAGTGGGTCTGCTCTCACGAGCGAAGCATGAAGTGACTCGACTGAAGTTAGCAGGGAAATTTAGGGCTTGATCGCCATGCGAATGCGGCGCTCTTGGATCCGCCAGCCCTGCGGCGTGCGTCGATAACGATCGTGGTACTCGACCACGGCCGGGGAGCCCGAGGCCGTAGCGCTCTGACCTGGGCCGTCCGGCACGCCCTGAAAAAAGAGGGCATAGCAAAATCCCGTGGCTTCATTCGTCGAGATCACATCCACCCTGATGTTGGTGCACAGGTGGCGCGTTTCTACAGTCGCTGAGCGGGCCTCAAGGAATTTTTTCAACTCGTGACGACCCACAACCTTCGTGCCCATACGGTCGAGGACACCGTCCTCGGTGAACAGATCTAGCCATGCGTCATAGCGGCGCGCATCGATGTGGTTGGCAAAGTCAACGCACAGCCGAGCACAAGCAGCCTCAGCCTCATCCTGCGCCTGCAGCTCAAAATTTTCGGGTAAGTTCATCTGGTCACCAACTTTTGTGTGAATTGCGCGAAGCGCTGGAGGTAGGTCGCCATGAAGGCATGTGACAACAGATCGATTAGCCCATGAGTGAGCCGCGAATGTCCGACACCGGCAATTGCACGCGCCGATCCAGCAACTCGGCTTCGGGTGTTCCCGCACGCAGTTTCGCCAGCATCTCTTCGGGATCAAATTCCACGCCAATGGGGTTGATTTCGAAATGAGGCCCATTCATAAATCCATTAGCGCCTTCGACCGTTTCAAAGCAATCGGCCTGGAATTCCATCTGGTTTCCGTCGGGGTCAGCGTAGTAGAGAGAAACCGTGACACCATGGTGGATGCACCAATAGGGCATCACATCCTTGGCTTTGAGTTCGAGGTACTTGTCAAGGAGCTCCGTCAGGCTCCGGTAACCATAAGCCACATGATCCATGCCCGGTTGGCCGCGCGGCGCACGCTCGTCAGACTCGCCCTTGATGATGCCAAGGTTCAGGAGCGCAATTCTGTGATGCTCTTCGTCATAAGTGACAAAGGCAATCACCGGATTTTGGTATTGAACACGACCGTTGAATACCGAGACGTACCAGTCCAGCATTTGCTGAAACCGGTAGGTGCGATAGACCACATGGGCAAAGGAACGGGGACGAATGGTGGTGGTAGACATGGTGCAGTCAACTCCTGGTTAAATCATTTATGAGTGTGAGCGAATGTGTCGGTCAACAAAGCCACGAGTACAAACCTCGCAAGCTTGCTGTCTTCGACGGATTGAAGGGAAACGAACACTGGTTGCTCAGACGAGCTTCTGGCGCTGCGTTCCCAAGGGGCCGCCATCGAGAACCATGACGTCGCCGCGCTTCAAAAATTGAGGGGGTTTCATACCCAGCCCCACACCTGAGGGTGTGCCGGTGATCACCACGTCACCGGGGAGCAGCGTCATGAACTGGCTCAGATAGGACACAACTTCCGCGACTGAAAAGATCATGTCGGCAGTATTGCTACTTTGGCAAACTTGCCCATTGACAGTCAGGCTGATGGGAATGCATTGCGGATCCGGAAGCTCGTCTGTGGTCACAAGCCAAGGACCGATGGGGCCAAAGCCATCAAAGCTCTTGCCCTTTCCCCATTGATTGCCGCGCTTGGTCTGCCAGTCACGTTCGGAGACGTCATTGGCAAGGCAGTATCCAGCCACATGGCTCAGTGCCTTGTCAACGGACACCTTGCGTGCCACAGTCCCAATGATCACGCCGAGCTCAACTTCCCAGTCAGTGGCCACCGAGTCGTCGGGCATGGTGATATCGTCATTTGGCCCCGCCAGTGAGGTCAGGGCCTTGGTGAAAACCACCGGCTCCTTGGGGATCTCCAGACCGGCTTCCATGGCATGTTTGCGGTAGTTCAGACCAATGGCCACGAACTGGCGCGAGCCTTTGACAGGCATACCGATGCGTGAGCCTTGGGGCACCAACGGCATTGCTTCGAGGTTGATGGCCGAGAGTGCACGCAGTTTTTCAGGCGACAGCCATTCAGGGGTGAAGTCTGGCACCAGCAAGGACAGATCGCGCAGTTGACCCTTGGCATCAATCGCACCGGGCTTTTCTTGACCCAGAGGGCCGTGACGTAATAGTTTCATGTCTTAATTACTTTCGTTTTTTGTGGAGGTTCAAGCTATTTATCAGCGTCAGTCGATCGAAATCTTGGCGCGCTTAACTGTTTCAGCAAATCGCTCGCTATCGAGCTGAGCGGTGCGTTCGATTTCTGCCGGTAAGGCTCCCCATGCCTCAAAGCCGACGGTCGCAAAGCGCTCCTTGACTTCGGGATCGCTTTGCGCGCTCACCACACCAGCGTGAATGCGGTCAACCACATTCTTCGGAATGCCTCTTGGGCCGTACAAGGCCACCCAGGACTTGAGCTCGAAGTTGCCCATGCCTGCGGTTTCACTGACCGTGGGCACGTCAGTGAACCCGGCCAGTCGGCGCGGGCCTGCGTAGGCCAGTAGACGCACACGCTTGGCTCGATAAAGCGGGCCCACCGTAGCGGCCGAACCGAAGGCCCAATCGACCTCACCGGTCGCGACGGCCGTATACAGTTGCGGAATTTCCTTGAAGGGAATGTGCCGCATCTGGACGCCAGCGGTGTTCTCTACCATGGCCGAGCCCACATGGGCCACGCTGCCAATGCCCCAAGAGCCGTACGTCACCTTGTCTGGGCTGGCCTTGGACGCAGCGACCAAGTCACTGAAGGTCTTGTATGGTGAATTGGCCCCGACCACCACGAAGAAGTTGGCCGTATAAAGCGGCGCAACCGGTTCGAAGTCCTTGACTGGATCGAAGGGCATTTGCTTATACAGGTGAGGCTGCAAGGAGACAGTGCCCACGTCCACCATGAGCAGGTTGTAGCCATCAGGCGCATTGCGTTTGACATCACCCGCAGACAGCCAGCCGTTTGCACCAGGTTTGTTGTCCACGGTGAACTGATGCCCCCAGCTTTTGGTGACTTTCTCACTGATGTGACGGAGTACCGCATCAGGGCCGCTACCTGCCGAAAATGGAAGAACCACACGGATAGGTTTGGCCGGGAAGGTTTGGGCCTGAATGGGAACCGCAGCGATGAGGCTGAGGCTCAGGACGGCATAGCGAAGGCCGGTGCGGCGGGTAAGTGATGTCATGATGTTGTCTCCTTTTTTGTTTTCAAGATCTGTCACCGAGAACTCTCGGGGTTGGGACTGTTGCGTCCAGTCACTTTCTCAAGTAGCGCGACCGATGCGTTCGGCCAAGCGTCACCCCGCCAAGCCACATGCTGGTCGGGGCGCACCAAGGTGAATCGGGTGGGGTAAAGCGCTGGCAAGGCCCCCTCTGCTGGCTGAATGACCTTCAGTGGAGTCCCCGCTTCACGCGCCTGCCGCCTCGCCTCTTCGATTTGGTCAATCGGCGCATCTGAATGCACGAGCAAGGTGAACCCATCACCAAAGTGGTCGTACAAAGAGCTACCGTCGTGCAACCAGGCATGCGGAGCCAGGGAGCCAGGGCGAGATGTTGGGACGTAGTTGACGAAGTCATGACCCGGAACAGGCGTGCCATCGGACGCAATAACCGGCGACTGGTTGTATCGGTAACCGAGCATGACACCCAGCGTGGTGAACTCACGCATCTTGGCTGCTTGTATGCGCACACCCAACTCTTTGCGCATGGCCGCGCCTTCATCAGTGCCACTCTCCATACCCGGCTGCCAAAGCTGATTACCCAAGGTGGAGTGGTTGGTGACCGCTTCATCCAGCACCATTTCATGTACCGGCCGGCGTTCCTGCTCATAGCTTTGCAACAGTTGCTCGCCACCCCATCCTTGAAGAACGGCAGCGAGTTTCCAGCCCAAATCAACACCGTCACACACGCCCATGTTCATGCCATAGCCTCCAAAAGGTGGATGCAAATGGCACGCATCACCGGCGAGGAAAACTCGGCGGTCACGGTATTTGTCACCGAGGAAACGGCTAGCCACCCATTCATCAGTAGACAAAACTTCATAGGGGAGGTCAATGCCAGTGGCCTTGCGTATCAGTGCTGGCGCATCGGCAGGGTCGAGCTTCCAGTCCTCTTTCACGCCGGTGGGCATGAAGAACCACTTATCACCTCTGTCCATGGGCCCCACCAGACTGGGCGCGTCACCATTGACCTGCCAGTACATGATGGCTGGACCATGGCTGTGCGCCTGCGCCAACCCTGGCGCTTTGAATACAACGTTGTAATTGCGGGACAGTCCATAGGTTCCTTCCAGTCTGGCGCCGATAGCATCTCGAACCATACTGCGGGCACCGTCAGCTCCTACGAGATAGTCTGCCTTCAAGGTATGCATCTGACTCGCTCCCACTTGCCGCACAGACGCATGAACGCCATCGGCGTCTTGCACAAGAGAAACCAGTTCGGTGTTGAAACGCAGCTCCACACCGGGGAGCGACTGCGCATGCTCGCGCATCACCTCTTCCACTGTGTACTGAGGCACCCATTGCGAATGCTCCGAATACAAGGGGTTGCGTCCTGGCGCGCAATACAGCGCGTTTTCAAAACGTGTGAGCAAATGGCCCGCCAGACGAGTGCAAAACACAACGTTGGACGGATAGTCCGCGCCCAAGGGAGAAGCTGCCTTCAATGTGTCGGCGATACCCCAACGGCGAAAGTGCTCCCGAGTTCGCACATTCGTGGTCTTAGCCCGTGGGGCATAACCAACTCTGTCGTTTCGTTCTATGACCACGCACGGTATGTGGCGGTGCCCAAGTTCGATGGCCAGTGCCAGTCCCACAGGCCCAGCTCCCACGATCAGAACACGGGGATGGCGTTGTTCATGTTGCACGATGTACTTGTCTCCTAATGCGATCACCGAAGGAGCGGATCTCCCCGCTCATGCTCGTTGTCTTTTTTTAATTGGCGGATCGTAAAAGGTGCCAAGTGACATCGGAAGATAGAAAATTTCTTTGGATGATGCAAAAATGGCATCATCAAGAATTCACTCACCACAGCTTTGCCGCATGAAAACCAATGCCATCCGCGACTTCCTCACCATTGTTGAAAGAGGCAGCCTGCGGGCTGCCGCGCGTCAACTTGAGGTCACACAGCCCGCCATGACGCGGAGCATCCAGGAGCTCGAGCGGGAGCTTGGTGTGGTGCTGTTCGAACGCAGCCAGTCGGGCATCAAACTCACGGCCATGGGACAGGTGTACCTTCGGCGGGCCGCAGCCATTCACAATGAGATGAGATTGGCACGCGAAGAGCTTGATCAGTTGCGGGGCCAAACCCACGGCAGACTCACGGTGGCGCTGTCCAGCGTGGCTCATATCGCCATGCTTCCTGAGGCGTTGGTGCCTTTTCGCAAGCGCTACCCAAACGTAAAGATCGACATCATCGATGCGGTCTACCCCACGATCGAGTTGGACTTGAAAGACAGCCGCATTGACCTCTACATCGGCCCAGCGCCCAGTCAGGTCTCAGCCGAGTTGACACGCGAAATGCTCTTTCAGAGCACTCGTTTAATCTTCGGCAGAAAAGGGCATCCGCTCAGTAATGCCAAATCATTGCGTGAACTGGTGGATGCCGAATGGATCACAACCTCTATCACCTACTTGGCCGAGGAAGAGCTGGGCCCCTTGTTTTCAGCAAACGGATTAGCGGCCCCCAAACTAGTGATGCAGGCCCATTCAACTCTGACCTTTCTGGCCGCATTGGTCCACTCAGATCTGCTTATGATGCTGCCCATCCAATGGACTCAGTCGCCAATGCTTCAGGAACTGGTGCAGCCTATTCGTGTGCGCGAAATCCTGCCTGCTCCGCCTATTTGCCTAGTGCAGCGCGTCGGATTTCCCCTGACCCCCGCTGCTGAATATTTCTGCGACTTAATGCGTCGGACATCCACACGCTTGTCACGGAGCGCCAAAGCCTGAGCCGCAACGAAACCTCAAGCCAAAGGGGTAACCTATCTGCGCTTATTTCTATGTCCTATTTCGATTTGCTTTCTAGAGTTTTGAGTCGATTTGAAATTGATTTTTTAGTTTAAAAAACAGTTTCTAAAAATTAAAACACCAAATATCAAACTACCCGACATCGAAAACCCATACCTTTCAGATTTTTAGTCAACTATGCTCATGCACAGTTAAGGTTAAACGACTTCCCGCAAATAATGGGCTTTGGAGCAAAGAAAAAGGGCTCGGAGATTTTCCGAGCCCTTGTGTATGGTGGTGGTACCGGGACTTGAACCTGGGACATCAGCATTATGAATGCTGCGCTCTAACCAACTGAGCTATACCACCGAAGCGAAAGATTGTAATCGATTTTTAGGCCGACGCGACGGCCTTGCTCATCACTTGGCCCAGCTTGGCGAAGTAGGCGTCTGCCGCCTCAGTGGGTACCAAATATTTGGTACGACGGTTTTTACCTTCAAATACTTGGGCAATCAGGCCTGCTTCACGCAATACATCTAATTTGCGATGAATCGTTGCAGGACTGGCTACCTCAGACATGGCCATGGCTTCGGTCACAGTGAGCGCGTTGCCCTGAGCCTGTCTGAGCGCAATCAACTGCAACAAATGCTTGGCAGTCTCGTCCACTGTGGGCACAGACGCGCCATCCAGCGCTTGCGCTAAGGATAGAAAACGGAGGTAGGTTTCTCTCATTTTTTGGATTCTATGGGCTAGGTTGGAAATTAGCGATAAAGAGTCAAGAAAAGCCTACTCCAAGACCTTGAACAACAACGCCGCAAAGAAACCACTCAGCGTGGCCAAACCCACCCAGTTAGGCGGAGCCAAGTGCGTGGCTTCAGGCAACATGGCCGCACAAATCATGGTGAGCATGGCGCCTGCAGCCAAGCCTTCAATAAAAACCATGGCATTGTGTGGCACCCACTCACCCATCACCGCGCCTAGTGCAGCGGCGATGCCTGTCATCAACACCAACGACAGCCACATGATGAGGATGCGCTGAACACTCATGCCCTGCATGCGCATTTGTGCCGAGCTAGACAAGGCTTCAGGCAAGTTAGACAAGAACAACCCGGCCAGCAAGGTGTAGGGCAACACATCCCAAAACACCACAGGGGTGCCTGCATGCAAGTTCGCCATCACGGTGGTCATCAACACGGTTCCCACCACAAAGCTCTCGGGCAACCCGTCCAACAAATTGCCCAACCAAATGGCAATGGCGGCATTGCTGTGCGACGCATGTTTTTCTTCGAGCGTTTTGCCCGTGGGCAATGGCTGAATGTTGCGTTCCGGCACATGCGCCCGCTCATGCATGATTTTGGAAATCAAATAAGCCGTCTTGCGCAAATAACCGCCGTGCTCAATCAGCACCCAATCCAGCAACACGAAAACAATGCCACCAGCAAAAGCACCCACTACCAAATGAAAAAAGTTGCGCACCTCCATGGCACGTGTCTCAGCAGAGCTGGCTTGCATGAAAGCATCAATCGATGGTGCCACCAGTTCAATCGCCAAGGCCGACAGTAAAGCCCCCGCACCAAAGGCAGCCATCAAACCCACGATGCGTTTGGACATCTTGAGGTAAATCCCCAGCAACGCACCGATCAACAAAGAGACCGAGCACATCACGCCGAGGATGAACGCCCAAACGACAAAGATGTCCATGCGCGTTAGTCTTCCATCGGTGCGAGCACACCAAAGCTGCGCTGCGCATAAGCCAAGCCGTGGCCGGCGTGCACGCCAAAGTCGAGCACTTCGCCAATCAAAATATCATGATCACCAGCAGATACCACTTGCGCGATGCGGCAATCAAACCAAGCAATCACACTTTCTAAGCGCGGGTGTTGGTTGAGGCCACGCACCAAGCTTTGGTCTGCAAAGCGTTCAGCTTGTGTGCCTTGCGCAAACTTGAGTGCCACGTCTTTTTGCTGCGCACCCAGCACGTTGACCATGTAACCACCCGCGTTCACAAAGGCTTCGTGGCTGAGCGACGTTTTACGCACACTCCACAGCACCATGGCGGGGTCCAGCGACACGGTGTTGAAGGAGTTGCAAGTCATGCCCCAGTCTTGGCCTTGGGTGTGAGCAGTCACCACAGTCACGCCGGTGGTGAAGCAGCTCATCGCGTCTTTGATGTTCACGCCGTGCTTTCAGAATTGTTTTTATACAAACGCCAATGCGTCTTGTGCGGCCACACGGCCTTCGTCGGTGGGGACCACCCACACCTCGATGGCGCTATTGTCGGCGTGAATCGAAGCCACGCTGTCGCCTACGGCCTTTGCGTTGCGTGCAGCGTCGATGCGCACACCCAAGTAAGCCAAAGCATCACCCACTTGTTGGCGCAACACGGCATCGTGCTCGCCAATGCCGCCAGTGAAAGCCAGTACATCCAAGCCGCCAATGCAGGCACTCAAAGCGCCCACTTCACGCACCACACGGTGGGCAAACAAATCGGTCGCAAAGCGAGCGGCGTCAGACGACGAAGCGCGCAAGGTGCGCATGTCAGCGCTCTCGCCCGACACACCCAGCAAGCCGCTTTGTTTATAGAGCAGTTTTTGAATTTCGTCGTGGCCCCAACCCTGCTCCATCAAATACAGCAACACACCGGGGTCAAGCGCACCGCTGCGCGTGCCCATCATCAAACCGTCCAGAGCCGAGAAGCCCATGGTGGTGGCGCGACTTTGGTGGTCGGTGGTGGCGCACACACTTGCGCCATTGCCCAAGTGAGCCATCACCACACACCCTGCCGAGCGCGACACCTTGCGCTGCAACACTTGGCTCACGTATTGATACGACAAGCCATGAAAGCCATAGCGACGCACACCTTGCTCTGTGAGCTTTTTATCAATCGCGAAGGTGGTTTCAAACGGTGACAAGGTGCGATGAAACGCAGTGTCAAAGCACGCCACTTGCGGCACATCCGGAAACGATTCTGCAAATGCGCTAATACCCGCCAAGTTGTGCGGTTGGTGCAACGGTGCCAATGCATTGAGCGTGGCGAGTTGCGCCATCACCTCGGACGTGACACGCACGCTGCTGCTATAGAACGCCCCGCCATGTACCACACGATGCGCAATGGCTTGCACACGCAAGTGTGCAAAACGTGAGGCCAACAAAGCTTTGAGGGTGTTGAGCGCGGCATCGAACACGTCTTGTGCGGGCTGCACCGCCACATCCGCAGATTCTTTTGCTTGACCTGTGACGCAAAAGCTGATGCGCGGTTGACCCGAAGGCTCTAAGCCTTCGATGTTGCCCGTGACTTCAGCTTCACCAATCGCCCCACCGTTGATAGGGTACAGCGCAAACTTGAGGCTAGATGAGCCCGCGTTGACAGACAGGATGCTCATGCGGGATGCGTGCGATAGTGGTGGGCAATGAGCTTGGCCAACAAAGCAGAAGCACTGCGGGTGGTGGCGGTGTCAGCACGGCTGGTGAGCGCAATCGGTACGCGTGCGCCCAACACCACGCCAGAGCCAGAAGCGCCAGCCAAATATTCCAGCTGCTTGGCCATCATGTTGCCCGACTCCAAATCAGGGGCCACCAAGATATCGGCCTGACCCGCCACAGCAGAGGCAATGTGTTTGATTTCAGCCGCATGGCTAGACACCGCGTTGTCAAACGCGAGTGGGCCATCGAGCAAGCCCCCTTTGATTTGCCCACGGTCGGCCATCTTGCACAACGCAGCCGCATCCAATGTGGACGGGATGTTGGGGTTCACGGTTTCAACCGCCGAGAGAATAGCCACCTTCGGCGTAGTCACGCCCATGATTTGTGCAAACAAAATCGCGTTCTGCACGATGTCGGCTTTCTCCGCCAAGGTGGGCGCGATGTTAAGCGCGGCATCGGTGATGTACAGCGGCTTGGGATACATCGGCGCCTCAAATCGAAACACATGCGACATACGTCGACCTGTGCGCAAACCTTTTTGCGACACCACAGCATGAATCAACTCATCGGTGTGCAGACTGCCTTTCATCAAGGCTTCTAGTTTTTTGTCAGCGGCCATTTGTGCGGCCACCTCGGCAGCATCGTGGCTATGCGCCACATCAATCACTTCGATACCGGTCAGATCAATGCCCGCTTCTGCGGCTACGGCGCGCAGCTTTTTTTCTGGTGCAATCAACACGGCTTGAATCAAGTTTGCACGGTGTGCGTCAATGGCACCTTGCAAAGAGTCGGCATCACACGGGTGCACCACACCACAACGCACGGGGTCTAGGTGCGTGCCCAACGCCAACAAATTGGCATGGCGTTGCTCGGGGTCAAACAAGCTGATGTGCGGTGCGTGGATACGCGGCATGCGCAGCTTCTCTGTGGGAGCCATTACTTTGGCTACGCCATAGAGCACACGCTCACCTTTTTGATTCACCAGCAAACAGTCCAGTTCGATGGTTTTTTTATCTTCGTGCTTGTCGGTACAAGTAACCGTCACGTTCAACGTGTCGCCAATGTGGACTGGTCGGCTGAAATGCAGGTTTTGCTCCAAGTAAATCGTGCCGGGGCCAGGAAACACAGTGCCCAGCACAGTACTGATGAGCGAGCCACCCCACATGCCATGACCAATCACCCCATGGAACAAAGTGGCGTTGGCGTACTCGGGGTCCAGATGCGCAGGATTGGTGTCGCCCGATACTGCCGCAAAAGCTTGGATGTCCGCCAAGGTGAGTGTGCGCACCATGCGTGCGGCTTGCCCCACCACGATATCGTCGTAGGGATAGTTTTCAAGCCATTCGTTGTTGGGGTCGTTGGTGGTTTCGGTGATGTCGTTCATAAAGATCTTCAGTTCACGGCGTGGCTGCCGGCATCTACATAAATGGTTTGGCCTGTCATGCCGCTGGCAGCATCGGTGCACAAGAAGGTGCTGAGGTTGGCAATTTCTTCCAACGTCACCAAACGTCCCAGCGGCGCTTTGACCATGTTGTTTTGCATGAGCGTGTCAAAGGCTTCAATGCCAGACGCAGCACGCGTGAGGATGGGTCCCGGCGACACGGCATACACGCGCACACCTTGCGGTCCCAACTCCAAAGCCATGTAGCGCACCAATGATTCAAGTGCGGCCTTAACTGGCCCCATCAAACCATAGTGCGGCACGGCTTCGTCAGCACCCAAATAAGACATGGTGACCATACTGCCACCTTGTGTCATGTGCGGCGCGCACAACTTAGCGAGGGTGGCAAACGAGTGGCACGATACCTCCATTGCACGTGCAAAGCCAACGCTGGAGCTGTCAATCACACGGCCATGCAAATCTTCCAAGGGCGCCCAAGCAATGGAGTGAATCACAAAGTCCAAGCGCCCCAGTTTGGCGACAGCGTAGGCCACCAATTGGTCCAACTCTTCAGGCGTTTCGATGTTGCAGGTTTGCAAGTCCATCCCTACCGGTTGGGTGAGGGGTTCGACATAAGCGCGTGCTTTGTCGTTCAAACATGAAACCACCACCTCAGCCCCCATGGCCTGCGCTTGACGCGCACAACCCCAAGCAATGCTGTGCTCGTTGGCCAGCCCCAAAACCAAACCTTTTTTGCCTTTGAGATCAAACGCAGACACGGTGTTCATAAAAATTCCTCAAAACCGCCAGCAGGCTCAAAACGGCCCGCCACAAAACGCAAACGGGTGGGGCCTCGCATGGCGCGTTGCGACATCGAATGACGCACGTCACCGGGATAGCACAGGGTGCGCACGCCCTCATCGTCAAATGGCTCGGGCAAGATCACCGGTGGTATTTGTTGCTTGGCAAAGTTCAACACACTGGTCGTACAGGTGTGTGACAACAAAGAAACCAAGGTCATGATTTGCGGTGGCGCCAGCGGCAAGTCACCTGCCCAATATCGGTCCAAGGCCTTGCGCGGGCTGAGCCACACGCTATCAATAGCTTCGATGTTGTCGTGAATGGGGTGTTGCCCTGAGGGCAACACTGCCATGAAGAAACGGGTGTCAAAACGTTTGTTGGTCACCGAGGGCTGCACAGGTGTGATCCAACGCGACCAAGGTGCCAAGTGCTGCGTGTCCACACGCAAACCTGCACCTTGCAACACCTCGCCAAAGGATTGACCACCATGAAGCGCTTGTTGCCATTGCTGGCGTTGCTTGGCGTCATGCGCCAAAGAACCATGCAAGCGGGCGTACAACACGCCACACTCTTCCAGCACTTCCCTCACCGCCGCCACGTACAAACCGGCAGCGGTGTGCTCGGATAACTCGGGTTCTCCCAAGGCGCTGTGCAGCACTTGCGGCGAAACATCGAGATGGGCATGCAAACCAGGTGCGCAATCAGCGTCATCTAACTTGCCTCCCGGAAAAACATAAGCGCCACCCAACACAGCCGAAGCCATGTGGCGGCGCAATAAAAAGACCTGCAGGCCTTTTTCGGGGTCATCACGTAACAACACCACCGTGGCCGAGGCCCGCGGTGGTGTTGTGATGACTTCGCTGTTGAGTTGCATCAACCGCAGCGATGAATCAACGAATTACTTGCTTGGGTAAGCCAAGTCAACGCGGCGGTTTTGTGCCCAAGCGGCTTCGTCATGGCCTGCAGCCAAAGGCTTTTCGCTACCGAAGCTGACCGGTTCCACTTGACCGTCTTTCACGCCGTAGGCTTTCAAGCCACGCACGACAGCTTCAGCACGCTTTTGACCCAAAGCCAAGTTGTATTCGCGGCCACCGCGCTCGTCGGCATTGCCTTCAGCACGAATTTTCAGAGCAGCGTTAGCGGCCAAGTATTTACCCTGACGCTCAACCACAGCAGTTTGGTTGGCTTTGATGTCGAACTTGTCGAAGTCAAAGTACACGCTACGCTCTTTGGAGATCAAGCTGTTGGGGTTCAAGTGATCAGCAACCACAGAAGCCACGGAAGACTTGGCGTCTGAGACGTTGTCCAACTTGGTGGAGCTGCAAGCCGACAACAAAGCGACTGACACGATAGAAAGAAGAGCAAAAAGACGTTTGGACATGAGGACTTTCATTTTTTAAATTAACTTCGAAATTTTAACGGATGACTTTTTGGGAGCTAAGTGTTGTTTTTTTTGACACTGTTAAAAATTCTTTTTACAAATCAACAACATAGGTAATTTTCTTAATTTTGATTCTTTTAAATACACGTATAAAGATAAAAGTATTCAAATCGACGCATAAAACACCTTGAGGTCTCTGTTTCCTCCCCGGAACGCGCATTGACTGGCTTCACGAGACCCATGTAAATTCGATTCCCCGCTAGAAATTCTGGGTGGTTTTCACAATGCAGCACAGCCTCTGTGCGAAGGATAAAAAGATGCCAACATTCAAAATTTTGGTCACCAGTCAAAAAGGTGGCGTCGGCAAAAGCACCGTTTCAGCCAACTTGGCTGCCTATTTGCGCCGCCAAGGCCAAACGGTCACGATGATTGACTTTGACACACACGGCTCCTCTAGCACGTGGTTGACACGCGCTCCCAATATAGGAGTGGTGGTGCAACACCACATCCTTCCACTGGACCAAGGCGGTAACCGTCCTATCTTGGATGCGCGCCTACACTTACGCCGCGCCGCCAGCAGCACGGAAGTAGTCATTTGTGACTTGACTTGGACCGACTCTATCGCTGGCGAATTGATGTTCGAGTTCGATTTGGTCATCGTCCCCACTTCTGTCTCTGAAATTGAATTGGCTGCAACAGCTGGCTTCTTGAGCCGTCACCGCTGGGTGTTTGATTCGGCTATTCATACCCCCCCCACCTTGTTGGTATGCCCTACCCGCGTGCAACCAGATCAGCTCAAAAGCGATGTGTTCTCGAAACAGCGATTTCCTGTCAGCTTCATGCTCGCGCCGCCAATTTTGGAAGCACAAACAGCACGCGAAATGTTTGAGCGTGGCTACTTGATGGACTTGCAAGACGCCTGCGGCACCTCGTTCAATGAATTCGGGCAATCGGTATGTGCGGCCAGAGCAATGCGTGAATCAGCACAAGGCATGCGACAAACCACAAGCAGCACACGCGCCCCGCAATCGGTCATGCGCAGCCCCATGTCTTCACCGTTGAGCTCGACAGCAAGCGTGAAGCGCAATAACCTGCTGGCTACATCGAGTACGCTGTCAAGCCAATACTCCATCCTAGGCCGTCACCGCATGCAAAAAGTTCGCCTCGACGAAACGGCCGCGAAACAAACTCCGCACACGGGTACCTCACAACCAGCACACATTGCATCGATGGGTATTCCACAATTCCTCAAACGCATGTCCATGGGCGTGATGAGTAAATGAGCACCGAACCACAATTCTTGTCCTTCAAAGGACTCAAGCAGTACACGCCTGAAGACGGGTGGGGGCAAGTCAATGCGATTTTGCAATCCCACACGCAGCAGCCATCGGCACCTGCACAGCCTTCGCATCCGCCTCAACCACAGCACACAGCGGTACCAGAAAACGTCCCCACGTTGACTGAAACCCCCGAGGCCAGCGACAACGCATCACCCATGTTCGACCCCCTCATCCATGAGTTGTTTGAGCAATTGCGCGTCCCACCTAGCGACGAGCTCACACAAACATGGCGCACCATCGCTGCTGAAGTGAATTTGCTCACCCAGCGCATGGCGTTGCAACGCGAATTGCAAGAGCGCTTACAAAAGCTTGATCAAGATTTGCTCGATTTGCGTGGCACGATCTTGACGCACCTCGCAGATGTGCAGCATGCGGCGGATCAACAACTGTCCTCCGCGCGCTTACGCGCCGAAGTCTCGGCGTTGGCGCAATCCAAACTCGCAGCCAAACTGACCCACAAACGATAAACATCATCCAAGCCAAAGGAGCACCTCGCATGCTGGACAAACTCAATCAGATTTATCCAGTGCGCTACACAGCGTTCATGGCCTCGGTGGTTTTACTGATCTTCACACTGCTGGGTGCAGGTGTGATGGGCCTGAGTGGTTGGTGGCCCACGCTGTTTTTATGCCTCAGCATCATCGGTCTGTACGACCTGCAGCAATCGCACCATGCGATCTTGCGCAACTACCCCATCATTGGGCATTTGCGCTTCATGCTCGAAACCATTCGGCCTGAAATTCGTCAATACTTTTTAGAGTCAGAAACCGAGGCTTCGCCTTTCTCTCGGGCTCAACGCACCTTGGTTTATTCACGCGCCAAAGGCGCTTCTGACAAACGGCCATTCGGCACGCAACTGGATGTGCGCGCCATTGGCTATGAATGGATCAACCACTCCATCGCCCCCACCAAGTTAGCGGGTCATGACTTCCGCGTAAAAGTCGGTGGCAAAGATTGCACACAGCCCTATGACATCAGCTTGTTCAACGTCTCGGCCATGAGCTTTGGCGCACTGAGCGCCAATGCCATCCAAGCCTTGAACTTAGGCGCCAAACTCGGCGGCTTTGCACACGACACGGGGGAAGGCTCGATCTCGCGTCACCACCGCGCAAATGGCGGTGATTTGATTTGGGAAATCGGCTCTGGCTACTTTGGCTGCCGCGACGAGCAAGGACACTTCAGCCCCGCGCATTTCGCAGAAAACGTACGCTCACCACAAGTGAAGATGGTGGAAATCAAACTCAGCCAAGGCGCTAAGCCTGGACATGGTGGCGTTTTACCCGGCCCCAAGGTCACAGAAGAAATCGCGGAAGCCCGCGGTGTGATGGTCGGCCAAGATTGTGTCTCCCCCGCTGCTCACAGTAGCTTCACGACCCCCTTGGAATTGATGGCCTTCATCCAAAAGCTGCGTACCTTGAGCGAAGGCAAACCCGTGGGCATCAAGCTGTGCATTGGTCATCCTTGGGAATGGTTTGCCATTGTCAAAGCGATGCTGGACAGTGGCATTCAACCCGATTTCATCGTGGTCGATGGTGCCGAAGGTGGCACAGGCGCAGCGCCGTTGGAGTTCTCAGACCACATGGGCATGCCCCTGCAAGAAGCGCTACGCCTGGTGCATAACACCTTGGTCGGTGCAGGCTTGCGTGATGCCATTCGCGTTGGTGCCAGCGGAAAAATCGTGAGCGCCTTTGACATGGCGCGCACTTTGGCACTCGGTGCCGATTGGTGCAACAGCGCACGCGGGTTCATGTTTGCATTGGGTTGCATTCAAGCCCAAACCTGTCACACCGGCAATTGCCCCACCGGGGTCACCACCCAAGACCCCACGCGCCAAATGGCACTGGTGGTACCCAGCAAAGCCGAGCGTGTACACAACTTCCACACACACACACTGGAAGCCTTGCAAGAATTGATGGAAGCCTCAGGCCTGCAGACGCCGCATGACTTCACACCCCGCCACGTCATGCGCCGTGTGAGCGAAACCCAAACACTGCATTTGTCTGACTTGGTGGACACCATCGCCCCCGGGGCCTTGTTAAAAGGCGATGTGAGTGCTTTGCCAGCGGTGTTCAGCGATTGGCCCCTCAGTAGCGCCAAGAGCTTTACGATCCAAGCCGGATAGCCCCACCAAACAAAAAGGCGACCAGAAGGTCGCCTTTTTTATTCATACCGCCAAGGTCACTCTTGGACGCGTGGGTATTGAATGGGCTTCTCACGCACGACCACAGGTTGAGGTGCAGCCGCGGCAGCAGATGCTGCACGGGCTTTCTCTGCCGCACGTTCAGCGGCAGCTGCCTTCTCTGCGGCGGCCTTTTCGGCAGCTACTTTGGCGGCACGTGCCGCAGCAGCTCTTTCAGCGGCGGCACGTTCTGAGGCAATTTGCTCAGCCGATTTCTCTGGCTTTTCTGGCTGCATGCGCATGGCAACGGCGCGCTCAGCAGCCGCTTTTTGCTGCGCCAAACGCTCAGCAGCAGAGGCTTTCTCAGATGCAGCTGCTGCCTTTTGAGACTCGATTGCAGCACGCTGGGCATCAGTGGCAGCTTTGGCCGATTGCGCGGCTTTGTCAGCGGCTTTTTGTGCATCACCCGCAGCGATGGCAGCTTTGTCAATGGTCTTCTCAATGCTCTTAAGTGCTGCAGCTTCGGCCGCTGTTTGAGCGCGTTCACGCACTTGAACAGCCGCATTCAAGTCTGATTTGATTTTTTGAATTTCAGTCAACAACACTTGTGTGCTAGGTCCTTGCGGCGCGACAGGCGCTGGCGGCTGAATACGCGCAGACGCTTTTTCGGCCACAGACTGCAACTTCAAGTCAAAAGACTGGAGCTTGCTTTCTAACCCTGTCAACTGCTTTTGCATGTCCTTGAATTTGAGGTCGCTGGACTTGTTGGCTTCCACGGCCACCACGGCAGGCATGGCAGCCATGCTCTTGCCAATTTCTTCCAAGCGTTTGGCCACTTGAGTTTGGGTGGTGATGACTTCTTCTTGCTTCTCCGTAATTTCAGAGAAGTCGGAGTTGGTTTTACCAATGGCCGTCAGGCTGGCATCCACCTCAATCACACGCTTGGCCATGGCGTAGACCATGGTGTCGAGCTCTTTGATGGACTTGGTCATCTTCAATGTGATAGCAAAGAAAATACCCATCGCAATCAACAAACATGCGCAGAACGCTCCCAGCATGATGCGTGAATGCATCACGTTACGGCGGTTGTTTTCTTGAATTTTGGACACCACAGCGCGCATGGTGGCGCTCACGTCAGCAGCAATCGACGCAGAACGTGTGGAGACCTCGGCAGAGTCAAGCACCACCGATGTCAGCTCTTCAATTTGACGTGCCACCTCATTCGTGTCTAGCGATTGAGACGCGATTTCGGTCAAGCGGTCCGCCGTTGCCTCGACATCCACGATGGCTTCTTCAGGCGTGACCACCTCTTCTGCAGTTTTCTGTTCTTCAGCCATGTTCAAGCCTTTGTTGTCTTGTTTCGTTCGTCAAGCCGGTCTAGGCGGGCGTTGAGCGTGTGTATGTCATCGGTGAGCTTGCCCATGCGGACTTGTAGCTCTTCAACCCATGTATCGGCTTGACCTGGCGTGTCTTGAATAGTTTGTGCGGGCGTGGGGCTCTCGAACACCTCAGCCGTTTGTGCCATTGGGGTGGCTTCTACAGGGGTGTCAGGGCCAACGCCCACCAGCGCTTGACCTGGGGCCTCATCGACCAGCTCGGTCAGCGTGGGCACTTGCGACAACGCTTCAGCGGTTAAGCCTTGCGCATCTGGCGGCAAATCAGGCACCGAGATTTGAGGCAATGACTCAGGTTGGTAACCCGGCTCAAACGGCGGCGGCTCGGTATGAATACCTTCATGCTCAGGCCCATTGGCATGGCTGGATGTGTCGTGTTCTTGGCTCATAAGGCGCGTTCCTAGCGATGCGTCAGGACTTCGTAAATTGGGTTTTCATCGACTTGGTGCTACGCAACCAGCCTTTGGCCAGCAATGGGCTGGACTGCATGAAGGTATCGGCTTGAGTCTTGGTTTCAAAAGGCCCAGCCACCAAAATGAAATAACGCTTGCCTGTGTCTTTGTGGCGCGCACGCATGATGCGGGCTTTGGCATAAGCCGCATTGCTGCGCTGGAAACTACGCATCTCATCTTGCGTGTCCATGGCCGCCAGTTGAACCACATAGCCACTGGCGGGCAATTGGTTGACCCATGCCTCGTCTGAATTCGTATCTGGTTTGGTCTCAGCTTTCGCCTCAACTTTGTCGGCAGACTTCTTTGTCTTGGGCTCGGCCGATGCCACGGCAACGGGTTCAGAAGCCACCACCGCAGCAGGCACAGCCGACGCAGCCGCGGCACTGGCCGCAGAGGCCATGTCGTCGGCTTGGCTCGCCACGCGGGCGGCCTCACTGGCAACGGAAGCCGCCAGTTCAGCAGCAGCCAAGGCCTCGGCACTCGCCGCAGCGGTAGCAGCTGCACTGGCCGCTTCATCAGGGGCTGCCACGGCGGGTGTACCGCGCAGCAGGTATTTCTTCAACAACTCAGCTTCTGCCAGCACCAAATCTTTGTACATGAAGCCAAACGCAGCCATCGACAGAAGCAAAACCAACAACACCCAGCCTGCGTACGATTTGCCTGCCGGACGTTTGAAAAGGTCTCCATCCGCGGATGTCTGGGCGGTACCCGCTAAAGGCATTGGCGAGCTCAAGGCGGGTTCGCGCGAAGTGTCGGTGGGCGGCACCACCGCGGTAGGCGCGGCAACTGGCGACGTAGCAGGCACAGGGGCCGGTACAACGGGTGAAACGTGAGGGGAAGCAGGCGGCGGCACAAACGCGGGCAGAGGCTCGGCATCCAACTGAGGCTCTTGCTTTTTGCCAAAGCCCGGCACGCGCCAAGCCGTTTTGGTGGGGAGGTTGAGCAGCTTAGACACAGGCGTCACTTCATCGCTGAGCGTGGGCGGCTCTGGCAAGAAAGAAGGCTCAATCAAGGTGGGCTCAGGATCGGGTGTCGTAGCGACCCAATCGGTTAATTTTTGCTTGGCTTCACCTGCCTCGGTTTCAACGTCCCACTTGAGCAAGTTTTTGCCAAACGCTTCCAGCTTGCCTTGGTAATTGCCAGCGCTGTTGATGAGCAAAATCACGCTGATGTTGCCAGCCGGAAAACCATTGACCAAGCGCGCCAACAGCTGCAACTCGAAGTCTTGCATCAAGATCGAATCACGGAACACCAAGAAGCGACGAGGCGCGTGCTTTTTGTCTTTTTCCAACGCTTGATCCAGCGTGATCTCAGACAGGATTTCGTTGAACTTTTGCACCAAGCGTTCAGAGTTCGTCGAGCTGCACCATTCGATGTGGCTTTCACCCTTGGCACGCAGACGCTCTTCAAACAAGCTACCGTAGTAATCAAGCACCATGTCGTGGTCGCTCAACACGGCGAGATTGATGCTGCCTTCGGTCAATGACTTTAGGAGTATTTCAAATCGCAACCGGTCACCGGGGCTTTGGTAGATGTCTGTCATGCGGGCTCAAACTTAGGTCTTAAGGGTTCATCAAAGCACCGTTCGAATCGAACTTCATGTCGTCCGGAACGGAGGGCGATGGTTTGACCACTTCCTGGCCACGACCATAAGACTGGTTCAGGCTGAACACATAGGCAATGACCTGCGCAACAGCGTGGTACAGCGCCTCTGGAATCGGATGATCCAGCTTGGTCGTGAAGTATAAGGCGCGAGCCAGCAAAGGCGCCTCAAAAATATAAACGTTGTGCTCTTTGGCTTCCTCGCGAATACGTGCAGCTAAGCCATCTTCCCCCTTGGCGACCAAGAGAGGGGCACCGTCACCCATTGGGTCATATGACAGCGCCACAGCAAAGTGCGTGGGGTTGGTGATGACCACGTCAGCATCTTTCACTTTACCCATCATTTTGTTGTTCAAGATTTCGTGCTGACGACGGCGAATTTGGCCTTTGACCTCGGGGTTACCTTCCGAGTTCTTCATCTCGTCTTTGACTTCTTGCTTGGTCATCTTCAGCTTTTCATTGAGCTGATGGCGCTGCAATGGCACATCGACCAAAGCCACCAACACAAGCCCAAGGCTGAGCCACAAACAAGAATCCACAATGATGGTGCCTGCGACCTTGATGGCCACGTTCAAATCCATTTGCGAGATGTGCGTCAAGTCGTTCAAGTTGTTCATGACAGACACCAACAAAATGGCACCTACCAACAAAAACTTGGCAACCGCTTTACCCAAGTTGATCAATGCGTCTTTGCCAAACATGCGCGCCAAACCTGTGATTGGGTTGAGCTTGCTAAATTTAGGCATGACCATCTTGGGTGAGAAAATCAAACCGCCTGCCAACGTGGTGGACAAAATGGCAATCACATAGAGCACGGCCATCAAGGGCAACACAATCAAAAAGCCGTCCACGATCGAGCTGCCGAAAATTGCAGGAAGCAGCTCAGCCTTATCTGTGATGCGCCGATCAAACTGCAATTGCTGCTTGAACAAGCCACTCATGCTGTTGAAGATGTGCTGTCCCATCATGCTGAAGAACAAGGTTGCAATGACCATCATGGCAGCAGGTGCCAATTCCTGTGAGCGTGCAATTTGCCCATCCTCACGGGCCTTCTTCAGCCGCTGCGCCGTCGGTTCTTCGGTTTTGTCTTGGCCGCTTTCTTCCGACATGTCAGCCTCCTAAATATGAACGAAGCATCATGAATGCTTGCGTCCAGACCCAGTCAATGCGTGCCACATTGCTGGTCATAGAAAAAATCATGACGATGAAGCCCGTCAAAATCAGCGCGGGAAATCCCACCGTGAAAATATTCAAGCTGGGCGCCGCACGTGCCACAAAACCCAAACCGACGTTGATGAACAGCAAAGTCATCATCACTGGCAAGGCGATCAACAACGCGCCCAAAAACATCATCGAGCTCCAGTTGATCATCTTGCCCAACATGTCTTGGCTGAAAAATGGTTGCCCAATCGGCAAGAGCTTGAACGACTCAATCACCAAGCCAAACACAATCAAGTGTCCGCCCATACCCAAAAATATCAGGGTTCCCATGATGTTGAAAAACTGCGACAACACAGGCACGCTACCCATATTGGGGTCAACCATGTTGGCCATGGACAAGCCCATGGAACCAGAAATTGCTTGACCCGCCACCACCAAGGCGGCCGAAGCGACTTGAAAAACAAGCCCCATCGTGAAGCCAATCAAAATTTGACGAAAGATTTCCATCAAACCATCGGCTGTGACTGGATCAATCTTTGGAATTTCAATGTATTGCGTGACAAAAAACGACATCGCAAACGCCAGTGAAATGCGAATCCGCATGTTCACTGCACGGGCAGAAAAGATGGACGTGAACGCCAAAAACGCAGACAAGCGCAGCATTGGCCAGATGACGACCAAGAACTTGTCTAAGATTTCAATCAGCGAGGCGTTCATGACAAGATGTGGTTACATGAACAAGCTGGGAATGCGGGTAAAGATGCTCTTGGTGTAATCCACCATGGTGTTGATCATCCAACCGCCAGCGAGTGCCATGGTCAAACCAATCGCCAAAATCTTCGGAATAAAACTCAGCGTTTGTTCGTTGATCGAGGTAGCTGCTTGAAAAATACCGACCACCAAACCCACCAACAAACCAACCGCCAAGAGGGGGCCAGAAATGAGCATGGTCATCCAAAGAGCTTGGCGAGCTAAATCTACAACTGTTGCGCTATCCATGGTGCGGCTCCTTAAAACACAAAGCTGTTGGCTAACGAAGCCATCAACAGCGTCCAACCATCAATCAGCACGAACAACATGAGCTTGATTGGCATCGAAATAATCATGGGTGACAACATCATCATGCCCATGGACATCAACACACTCGCCACAATCAAATCGATCACAACAAATGGGATGTAAATCAAGAACCCAATCGTGAACGCACTTTTGATTTCTGACGTGATGAAAGCTGGCATCAAGGTGGTGAACGGCACTTGTGTGGCGTCATCCAGCTCGCGTCGGTTGGCAATTTGCATGAACATGGCAATGTCGTCTTCACGGGTTTGCTTGGTCATGAAGTCACGCACAGGCACTTCGGCTTTGATCAAGGCTTTGTCAAAGTCCAGGTTGCCATTCATGTAAGGGCCAATCGCTTCTTTGTAAACCGTCTCAAACACGGGCGACATGATGAAGAAGGTGAGGAACAAAGCCAAACCCACCAACACGGTGTTGGGTGGTGTTTGTGCTGTACCGATGGCTTGGCGCAAGATCGACAACACGATGATGATGCGTACAAACGAGGTCATCATCAACAGCATCGATGGCAACAGCGTGAGCGTGGTCATCAAGCCCAGCAATTGCAGGCTCATGCTGTATTGCTGACCGCTCTTGCCTGTACCGCTCACATTCACCAACGGAATGCCTTGCGCGTGCGCCACCATCGGCAGCGAAGCCAACGCCATCAAAAGCAAAGCCAAGATGACGTAAAGAATTTTTTTGGTGATGGGCTTACGCAGCATGACCAGCCTCCTGCGTCCAAGCGTGCAGTGTTTTCACCTCAGCTGGACTGACGCTGGCCAAGACCATCTGGTTGTCCACTTGAATCAGCACCATCTTGTGCTTGAGGCTCAACGGCAAGGCCTCTAGCACTTGGATACGTTTTTCTTCGTTGCCATTGGCCGTGAAACCGCGGTTACGCTTGACCCACCACAAAGCCCCGACGAGCAGCAGCATCACACTGAATGTGCTGGCGATGAATTGACCCCAATCGAAACTTTGCATGATGTTTTCCTGTGCGCGATGACGGTTTTTTGACACTGGACGTGCCTATCTGTTGAGGTATTGCAAGGCACGTGCCAGCTTTGTGGGCGGTATAGTTAATTCATGCATTCACCAAACACACCATGGGCTTGATTCGAGACTTGATTCATGCAGGCGGTACAGGCGGCCTGAACTGGCATGTGCATGCGCACTACTCGCGCAAGCGCTGGCAACCCACAGTTCAACTCATTGAGCAGTTCTTGGCGCAAGTCGAACCCCAATCTGATCACCTATTGCTGATAGGTGGCAGTGCTGGGTGGATGATGCCGCCTAGCTGGTTGTCCCGTTTCAAACGCATTGATGCGTATGACATTGACCCCTTGGCCGCCTGGCTGTTCAATGGGCGACATGGCAACCGCCTCACCTCTGCGGGCATCGTGGTGGAACACCACCGTGAAGATGCCCTCATCCGTTTGCCCGAAATCCTGAACGAACACCCACAAGCCTGTATTTGGTTTGACAACGTGTTGGGGCAACACCGCTATCGCATCCGTGATGAGGCGCGTGTCGAACGCGAGTTGCTGGAGCTGAAAAGCAGGCTCAACAATCGCCACTGGGGCAGCTTGCACGATGTGTGGTCCGGCCCGACCGATGGACGCTTGCTCCCTGCGGGCTTGAACGTGTGGAGTCATCACGTCACCGCAAAGCAAAGCCTAGAACCTACGTTTTCACAAAAACTACTGAGCACAGTGGGTGCAAAAGATGTGTGGCAAGACCATCTGACCTCTCAAGTGTTTGCACCTACAACGCACACCACCTGGGTGCCCTGGGCCTTCAAACCCAACTACTGGCACTGGCTGCAAGCGGGTTGGGTCAGCGCTTGATCAGTGCTTGAGGTTATAGAGCGTGACGCCCGCAGCGTCCATCTCTTTTTGTTCGCGTTTGCGATGGAAGTCACGCACAGCTTTGAGGTCTTGCTCGACCAAGGTTTCCATCTGAATGCGTTTTTGCTCAGCGGCTTTGAGCGCTAGACGTTTGACTTCGACCGCATGCTGTGCTTCCATCAAATCAATCTCCACACGACTGATGAGCGACTGCAATTGCTGCATAAAACCACGAAAGTTCAACGTCTCAGACATGCTGTG
>JACCEA012318401.1_pt1 | contig 26295 bp, 22 predicted proteins | sample 7449851 | NCBI WGS metagenome assembly JACCEA01 (sample SAMN15323453, study PRJNA562643) | freshwater metagenome | isolation source: river surface water | place: USA:Blue River Watershed | collected 2017-08-18
AGAAAAAGAAATTTCTGAAGATGATGAACGCCGTGCTGGTGAAGATATTCAAAAGATCACAGATAAATATGTTGCAGAAGTAGATAAACGTCTAGCTGCAAAAGAAGCAGAATTAATGAAGGTCTAATTTTTATGACCTTACAAGAAGAACCGCTTCTTCCAAAACATGTTGCCATCATTATGGATGGCAACAATCGTTTTGCAAAAAAAAATAAATTGCAAAAAGGTGATGGGCATCGAGAAGGTAAGAATGTCCTTGATCCGATCGTTGAACATTGTAAAAGAGTGGGTGTTCAAGCTTTAACTGTTTTTGCATTTTCAAGTGAAAATTGGAATAGACCTCAGTTCGAAGTTGATTTGTTAATGAAATTGTTAGAAGACACAATTCATGAACAACTACCTCGAATGGAAAAATTCAATATAGCATTACGTTTCATTGGTGATCGTTCTAAATTATCAAATGAATTAAAAGATTTAATGTTATATGCAGAACAAAAAACGGCATCTTTCAATTCTATGACTTTAACGATTGCAATCAGTTATGGCGGAATGTGGGATATGGCGCATGCAGCCAAGTGTATCGCTCAAGATGTTGTAGATGGAAAAGTTCAATTAGATCAGATAAATGTTGATTTATTCGATAAATATGTCAGTCTAAATGACTTACCTGCCGTAGATTTATTAATACGTACAGGTGGAGATTATCGTTTATCTAACTTCTTACTTTGGCAAGCGGCATATGCTGAATTGTATTTTACAGATACATTATGGCCTGAGTTTACAGTAAAAGAATTAGACCACGCTTTTGATGTATTTTCAGGGCGAGAAAGACGTTTTGGTAAAACATCTGAACAGATTCAACAAGCGAAAATAGAGAATTAATAATGTTAGAGCGGATTATAACCGCATTGGTATTAGTTGCTGTTGTTTTAAGTTGCATGTTTGCAACGCAATCACATTATCCAATGTTTATTCTTATGATCTTAGCTGCGGGGGTAGCTGGATATGAGTGGTTTAAACTTATGCCTCATGGCGAAGCACTGGTTTCAAAGCCTAAAGCTTGGATTTATGGTGGATGCGTAGCAGCAGTTTCAACTCTTGCGTTGTTTTTTGATGATGTTGCTTTATTACTGTGGGCTGCATCTATTTTAACTTGGCTAGGTAGTATTTACTGGGTCAAAAATTTCCCAGAATCTGATAACTGGTACAACGTATCTTTGTATGCCATAGGTTTTATCCTAATTTCTGCAGCAGTGACTGCGCTTTATGCGGTTTGGCATAGCTCACCTTGGTGGCTGATGTATTTGTTCTTGTTGGTTTGGGGGGCAGATAGTGGTGCATATTTTGTTGGTCGTAAATTGGGTAAAAGAAAACTTGCTCCTACAGTAAGCCCAAATAAATCGGTTGAGGGATTGTATGGTGGTATTGCAACAACAGTTGTGATTATGTTGGTTGTACAACATTTCTATTTAGACTTAACTGTAATACAGCTTATCTTATTCCTGATTCTTTCTATTATTACCGTTTTTGCATCAGTATTAGGTGACTTGTTTGAGTCAATGATCAAACGTCGTGCAGGCATTAAAGACTCAGGTCGTGTACTTCCTGGGCATGGTGGAGTATTAGATCGAATTGATTCACTTCTTGCGGCATCGCCTATTTTTGCAACTGGTATGTATGTATTGGTAAAACTTATTGGTGTAGATCTATAAATGACACAGGCTGTTTGTATATTGGGTGTTACGGGCTCTATTGGGCAAAGTACCTTAAAAGTATTGGCACGACACCCAGACCAATACTCTGTTTATGCGGTTTCTGCATATAGTCGTTTAGATGAACTGGTAGAAATATGTAAAAAATACAGCCCTAAAATAGTGGTTGTTCCGAAAATAAAAGCTTTAGAACTAGAGCAATGTTTAAATCAAGAAAACCTAAAAAATATTGAAATTTTAACAGATGAAGCGGGTTTGATAGCGATTGCTGAACATGATGCAGTTGATATTGTTATGGCTGCAATTGTCGGTGCTGCAGGATTACTTCCTACTTTGGCGGCTGTAAAAGCTGGCAAAAGAGTACTCCTAGCAAACAAAGAAGCCTTAGTGATGTCAGGTGACATCATGATGCAGGCAGCACGTGATCATAATGCTTTATTGCTTCCTGTCGATTCAGAGCATAATGCGATCTTTCAGTCATTACCACACAATTATTTACAGATTGAGAGAACAGGTGAGCCACAACTTGGAGTGTCTCAGGTTTTATTAACAGCTTCTGGTGGTCCATTTCTTAATCATTCTTTAGAACAATTACATGATGTAACGCCTCAACAGGCTTGTAAGCATCCAAATTGGTCGATGGGGCAAAAAATTTCGGTAGATTCAGCGACTTTAATGAATAAAGGTTTGGAATTGATCGAAGCGTGTCATTTGTTTTCAATATCAGAACATTTTGTTACAGTTGTTGTTCATCCACAGAGTATTATTCATTCCATGGTGCAATATGTGGATGGATCAACTTTGGCACAAATGGGTAACCCAGACATGTGTACGCCAATTGCGCACGCATTGGCATGGCCGCAACGATTAAAGACGGATGTTCCTGCTTTAAATCTGTTTGAAACAGCTCAATTAAATTTTCAGGCACCTGATAATATTAAGTTTCCAGCTTTAAATTTAGCTCGTCAAGCAATGCGTGAGGGTGGGTTGGCTCCTACAATTTTGAATGCTGCCAATGAAATCGCGGTCGCTGCATTTTTAAATCGGCAGATTCGATTCACTGAAATTACGCAAGTGGTCGAGCATACTTTACAAGCTGTACAAAATGCTAAAGCAGAAAGCATAGACATCATTTTGCAGACTGATATGATCGCAAGAGGTAATGCAGAGAAGTACATCGTGGGTATAGGGGGTTAAATCGTATGAGCGCACTATTTATGATTGTTGCGGCGATTTTATTATTAGGCCCACTGATCGCGATTCATGAGTTTGGTCATTATTGGGTCGCACGTAAATTAGGTGTTAAAGTTTTAGTCTATTCTATTGGCTTTGGACCCACTTTGCTTAAATGGCAATCGAAAAAATCAGGTATACAATACCAGCTTTCTGCATTGCCGCTTGGTGGTTATGTCAAAATGTTAGATGAGCGTGAAGGTAATGTTGCTGAGCAAGATTTACCTTATGCGTTTAATCGTCAGTCACCTTGGAAACGTATTGCAATTGTTGCTGCTGGACCGCTGATTAATCTTATTTTTGCTGTTTTATTGTTTTGGATTTTGTTTTTACCAGCTCAGGAACAATTAAATACACGTATTGGTAAGATTGTACCAAATACACCTGCTGCTCAAGTCAATTTACATGTTGGCGATAAAGTAGTCATGGTTGATGGTCAAACGACACCGACATGGGAAAAACTAAACTACGCTTTAGTTAATCGTGTTGGAGAGACAGGTCAGGTTTCAATTGTCGTTGAGCGTACTGGAACTGAAAAACAGTTTAGTTTACCGATTAAAGATTTTCTAAAAGATCAGAGCCAATCGCCTTTGGATGAGTTAGGGTTTTTACCTTATCGTCCTGTGATTCCAGCGATCGTAAAAGAACTGAGTACTGATGGTGCTGCAATACGTCAAGGTATGAAAGTCGGAGACAAAATTGTTGCGATTAATAACGTTGCAATGAAAGATTGGTTTGATGTCGTTGATGTTGTACAAAATTCACCTGAAAAACTCTTAAATATTGATGTGCTACGTCAAGGCAAACTGGTTCATTTACAAGTGATGCCTCAAGGCCAACGTGACAATATGGGTAATATGAGTGGTGTTCTCGGAGTGAAAAGTGATGCAGGTAAAATCACAATTCCGAATGAATATAAACAAACCATTCAGTATTCACCTGTAGAAGCCTTCGGGGTTGCTGTTGAAAAAACAACACAATTGTCAGGTATGATTTTTAGTTCGATTACTAAAATGGTACGTGGACTAATTGGATTGGATAACTTATCAGGTCCTATTACGATTGCTAAAGTTGCAGGACAGAGTGCTGAAATGGGGTGGCAAACCTTTATTTCTTTTATGGCATTGATGAGTGTTAGTTTAGGAATTTTAAATTTATTACCAATTCCGATGCTTGATGGCGGTCATTTAGTTTATTACTTTATTGAAGCAATACGTGGTAAACCTGTTTCTGAACAAATACAGATGTTTGGTCTAAAAGTTGGTATGGTACTGCTCGGTAGCATGATGCTTTTGGCTTTATTTAACGACTTCATGCGTTTATAAAAAACGCAAACGGAATTTAACTTACTGGAAAATATATGGGCATGCGTCACACACATTTATTAATGCCTTTGGCACTGGTTAGTGCGATGGCAGTGGTACAACAAGCATACGCAGCAGATGAGTTTCTTGCACAAGATATACGAATTGATGGCCTCGTGCGTTTAACACCTGCAAGTATCTATTCTATGTTACCAATAAATAGTGGCGATAGAGTAAGTGATCCAATGATTGCTGAGGCGATACGTAGTTTATATGCTTCAGGTTTATTTGATGACATTAAAGCTTATAAAGAAAAAGACGTATTAGTGTTTAAAGTTGTAGAGCGTCCAATCATTTCAAAATTGGAATTCAAAGGCAATAAACTTATCCCTAAAGAAGCCTTAGAACAGGGCTTAAAAAAGATGGGTATTGCTGAAGGCGAAGTGTTCAAGAAATCTGCATTACAGATTATTGAGACTGAGCTTGAACAACAATATACTCAGCAAGGTCGTTATGATGCAGATGTAACAATTGATACTGTTGCTAGACCAAATAACCGTGTTGAGCTCAAGCTTAATTTTAATGAAGGTACTGCTGCAAAAGTATTTGATATTAATATCATTGGTAATACTGTATTTAGTGATAGTGATATTAAACAAGCTTTTGCAGTTAAAGAAAGCGGTTGGGCTTCTATTGTTACACGTAATGATCGCTATGCACGTGAAAAAATGGCAGCAAGCTTAGAAGCGTTACGAGCTCTATATCTGAATAAAGGTTATATCAACTTTAATATTATCAATTCACAACTCAACATTAGCGAAGATAAAAAACACATCTTTATTGAGGTTTCAGTTGATGAAGGTAGTCAATTTAAGTTTGGTGAAACCAAATTCTTAGGCGATGCACTCTATAAACCTGAAGAATTAAAAGCACTAAAATTATATAAAGATGGTGAAACTTATTCACAAGAAAAAGTAAATGCCGTTAAGCAGTTGCTACTTCGCAAATATGGTAATGCAGGTTATTACTATGCAGAAGTGAATGTTGTACCTGAAATTAATAATCAAACAGGGATTGTGAATCTAAATTATTATATTAACCCTGGTCAGCAAGTCACTGTTCGTCGTATTAACTTTACTGGAAATAGTAAAACAGCTGATGAAGTATTACGTCGTGAAATGCGCCAAATGGAAGGTGCTTTAGCAAGCAATGAAAAAATTGACTTATCCAAAGTGCGTCTGGAACGTACAGGTTTCTTTAAAACTGTTGATGTAAAACCTGTTCGTGTACCTAATTCACCAGACCAAGTTGATTTAAATATTAATGTCGAAGAGCAACACTCTGGTACAACGACACTTGCGGTCGGTTATTCTCAAAATGGTGGTATTACTTTCCAAGCAGGTTTAAGCCAAACCAACTTTATGGGTACTGGAAACCGTGTTGCGATTGATTTATCTCGTTCTGAAACACAAGACTATTATAACTTAAGTGTGACGGACCCATATTTTACTATTGATGGCGTGAGTCGTGGTTATAACGTTTATTATCGAAAAACGAAGTTAAGTGAGAACTATAACGTTAATAACTATGTTACTGATAGTGTCGGTGGTAGTTTAAGTTTCGGATACCCAATTGATGAAAATCAGAGTATTAGTGCGTCTTTAGGTATCGATCAAACTAAAGTAAGAACAGGTCCAAGTGTATCTACTTATATTCGTGATTATTTATTGGCGAATGGTGGTAAAGCAACTGCACAGAGCACTTATTGTCCTGAAGACCAATTAGATAAAGATTTAGATGGTAACTATACAGGTAAATGTAAACCAGGTGGTGAGATTACTTATAATAGTGCTTTCGAGGGTAGTTTCCTAACTTATACTTTGAATTTAGGTTGGTCTTATAACACCTTGAACAGACCACTTTTCCCGACTTCAGGTATGTCGCACCGTGTTGGTCTAGAAGTAGGCCTTCCAGGTAGTGATGTTGACTATCAAAAAATGACTTATGATGCTCAGGCATTCAAATCATTACCTAAGGGTTTTGTGCTTAGAGGTTATGGTAAATTAGGTTATGGTAATGACCTACCATTCTATAAAAACTTCTATGCGGGTGGTTATGGATCAGTCCGTGGCTATGATAACAGTTCACTAGGTCCTAAATACCCAAGTGTAATTTTCCAAGCAACTGGTAAAAATGACCCGAGTCCAGAAGAAGTTGGGGGGAATGCTTTAGTTCAATTTGGAACAGAATTGGCACTTCCTTTACCATTTAAAGGAGATTGGACGCGTCAAGTTAGACCTGTGCTTTTTGCCGAGGGTGCTCAAGTATTTGATACGCAATGTGACGTACCAAAAGGTAATATATTAGTAGGTGCTAGTACGGTTGATATCAAACAATATTGTAATGATAACTACAAGTTCGATTTTGGTAATATGCGTTATAGCGTTGGTGCTGGTTTCACATGGATTACCATGATTGGTCCATTATCATTAAGTTATGCTTATCCACTTAATGATAAGAGTGGTGATAATACCAAATCTATTCAATTCGAAATTGGTCGTACTTTCTAAGTACGGCCCTTAAGCTCTTAAAATATAAAAGGACGAAATAATGAAAAAATTAACGATGTTGATGTTAGGCTTAGGTTTAACGGTTTCTGCTATGACGAATGCTGCTGGTATAGGTGTTGTTGATCTAGCTCGCGTAGTTGAAAGTAGCACATATCTTAAACAACAAAATGCTGCTCTTGGCCAATCAGTTAAACCAACATCGACACGATTAGAACAATTAGGCAAAGAATTGGAAACTATGCAGCAAAAAGCGCAAACTGATGGTCCTAAGATGAATCAAGCAGATATTCAAAAAATGACTGCGCTGTATCAAGCTAAGTTAAATGAGTTCAATACAACTCAACAGGGTTTACAGACTAAAGTACAGTCTACATTACAGTCAATGAACACTGCATTTGAAGGAAAAGTGAAGCAAGTCGCTGAGCAATTAAGAAAAGAAAATAATTTAGATCTTATTTTGAATAAAAATTCAACAATTGCCTCTGACGCTCAGTATGATTTAACTGATAAAATGATCCAAAAGGTTAACGCACTGAAATAATCAATGAATAGACGTATTTATCGTTTAGAAGAAATAGCTCATCTTGTAAAAGGTGAGCTTTTTGGTGATAAAGATTTTAAAATTTCTAATTTGTCTAGTTTGGAACAGGCACAAAATCATCACATTTGTTTTGTAAATGGTGAAAAATATTTAGCACAAGCTGAAGCAAGTGAAGCAGGTGTTTATATTGTGACAACTGCATTAAAACAACAATTATCATCGAAGCAAAATTTTATCGTTGTAGAAAATCCTTATCTCGCTTTTGCAACTCTTACACATTTATTTGAGAAGAAAGTTTCTCAAAGAGGTATCGAAAGTACAGCTCAAATTCATCCTTCTGCGATTGTGGCTGATAATGCTTATATAGGACACTATGCTGTCATTGGTGAGCATTGTGTTATTGGAGATAATACAATTATCCAAGCACATGCTTTTATTGATGATGATGTTGAAATTGGTAACGACTGTTTCATTGATGCGCATGTCACGATTACTGGCGGTGCAAAGTTAAAACATCGGGTTCGTATTCATGCGAATACGGTGATTGGATCAGAAGGTTTTGGTTTTGCGCCTTATCAAGCAAAATGGCACCGTATTGCTCAACTCGGTTCAGTAAGAATCGGAAATGATGTCCGTATTGGTTCAAATTGTAGTATTGATCGTGGCGCATTAGATGACACAATTTTAGCAGATGGCGTCATTATTGATAACCTTGTGCAAATTGCTCACAATGTTCAAATTGATCAACATACAGCCATCGCTGCAAATACGGCAATCGCTGGAAGTGTCCGAATTGGCAAAAACTGTATTATCGGTGGTGGCAGCGCAGTTGCAGGGCATTTAAATATTGCGAATAATGTGACGCTTACTGGAATGTCAATGGTCACAAAAAGTATTTCTGAAGCGGGAACCTTTTCTTCGGGAATTGGACTGTTTGAAAATAGTCACTGGAAAAGAACTGTTGTACGCCTTAGACAATTAGCAGATGTGCCATTGACCCAAATCACTAAAAGGCTTGATCATATGCAAGCTCAATTAGAGTCCCTTGAATCAACCTTTAAGTTACGTAAATAATTTATTATGACTGAGTCTACATCTCCAGCATTTACAATGCCTGAATTACCCATGGATATTCTTACGATTCGTGAATATTTACCGCATCGTTATCCTTTTTTGCTTGTTGATAGAGTTACAGAAATAACTGAGAATAGTATTGTCGGCTATAAAAATGTCTCTATTAATGAAGAGTTTTTGCAAGGTCATTTCCCGACATACCCGATTATGCCGGGTGTGTTGATTATTGAAGCGCTTGCCCAGGTCTCAGGAATATTAGGCTTTGTATTGACAAATCAAAAGCCAAAAGAAGGATCATTGTTCTTATTTGCCGGCGCAGAAAAAGTAAGATTTAAGAAACAAGTTGTTGCTGGTGACCAGCTTGTCTTAAAATCAGAACTAGTGATGCAAAAACGTGGCATTTACAAGTACAATTGCAAGGCTAGTGTCGACGGTATTGTCGCTGCAACAGCCGAGATCATGATTTCCCACCAAAAAATTGAGCAGACATGAGTAGTCAAAACCTAATTCACCCAACCGCAATTATTGACCCATCTGCAGAAATTGCATCTGATGTACAAATTGGACCTTATTGTATTGTTGGTCCGAATGTAACAATTGATGCTGGGACTAAATTACGTTCACATGTGGTAATTGGCGGTTTTACGAAAATTGGAAAAAATAATGATATTTTTCAGTTTTCGAGTGTCGGTGAAATTTGCCAAGATTTAAAGTATCAAGGTGAAGAGACATGGCTAGAGATTGGGGATAATAACTTTATTCGTGAACATTGTACTTTGCATAGAGGTACGGTTCAGGATAACGCAATAACAAAAATTGGCAGTCATAACTTATTCATGGTGAATACCCATATTGCGCATGACTGTGTAATTGGTGATCACAATATTTTTGCCAATAATGTAGGCGTTGCAGGTCATGTTCATGTAGGTAATCATGTTATTGTAGGTGGTAATGCGGGTATTCATCAGTTCTGCCGTATTGACTCATATAGCATGATTGGTGGAGCAGCTTTAATTCTTAAGGACGTTCCTGCTTACGTGATGGCATCTGGTAATCCTGCACATGCATATGGTATGAATATTGAAGGCATGCGACGCAAAGGTTGGACTCGAGACACGATTCAGGGTTTAAGAGAAGCATATAAGCTGATTTATAAGGCTGGTTTAACCACTGAGCAAGCGATTGAACAGATTCGTACCGACATACTGACGAAGACGCCTGAAGCACAATTGTTTATTGATTCACTTGAAAAGTCTACACGCGGTATTGTCCGTTAAAATTTACAGAAATACAAAAAGACACCGAGGTGTCTTTTTTAATATTCTAATTTTCTGCTTCGATGAATTGTTGTCGATATTGCTTGGGTGATACTTCAAAAGTTCGTTTGAATGCTTGGCTAAATGCTGTTTCAGAAGAATAGCCCACTTTATTGGCAATTTGCTGAATTGAATAATTGCTTTTACGTAAATATTGGCTCGCTAAGCGCATACGATGTTGTTGTAGATAAGCCAAGGGAGATTCTCCGATCACCTCATGAAATAAACTTGCAAATTTTGAACGCGACATGCAGCATTGTTCTGCAAGGGTTTCAACTGTCCATGCATCTTCAGGATGGTTATGAATTGCAGCAAGGCTATTGCTGAGCTCAGGATGATTTAAAGCGCTTAGCCATCCATGTTGATTTGAGATTTGTTGAATATGATCTCTTATACATTTGATCAATAAAATATTTACAAGATGATCAATAATAATATCTCTGCCAGCCTGAATATTTTGTGTCTCTAATGCTAAAAAGTGTAAACCAATTTGTAACCATTCAGGTGCTGTATTTTCTCCTTGTTGAATATGAATGATTGAAGGTAACGCTTGAATAAAAGGGCGCGCCATGATGGTGTCAATCTGACAACGAACACTTAAAATAAGATTTTTCTCTGACGAATCTGTACCGAATTCAATAGCATCTTCTTTATGTCCATCAAACAATTTTGAAATATCGACTGCATTCACAAGCTTTGTGATGGAGTTATCGGCACCCGTATGTGCTGTTCCAGAAGGAATTAGGACAATTTCACCAGCATGAGCAGTTAAACTGTTTTGTGAATCAATTTGAATGAAAACTGAACCAACTAAAACAATATAAACAATCAGGGCGGTTTGATCCTGACAGATAAAACTCCATTCTCCCTGAGTTTTCAAGTAGATATATTCGGTGTGATTTAAATGTATATCAGCAAATATTTTACTTAAAGCATCCATATGATTTTTAAATTACGTATTGATTGTAAATTATAGAGAGCTACTGTAATAACTCAATATGTGTTTATAGGACAAAAACAGGGGTGATGATGCCAAAGACTTTGACATAGGTTTTTTGGACGCTTGCAACTGTCATGAAATTCATAATTCATCAAAATATACATATATACAAAGACATGGATAAGATGATGAATGCACCAGTAAATGTTGAGCAAGAACTTACGCCAGTAAGCATTTCAAAATCGAAAACTGAATTGGATCGTAAACGTTATTTATGGGCAATTAGCCCAGCTTTACCTGCAATTGGAATTGGCATTTTAGCAGGTTATCAATTTGCACCTCGTCCACTGAAAAAAATCTTTGCATTAGGCGGGCCAATTGTTTTGCACATCGTTATTCCAGCAATTGACGCATTGATTGGAAAAGACGCAAATAACCCAACTGATGAAGATATTAAACTACTTGAAAAAGATCCGTATTATTCACGTTTAGTGAAAAGCTTTCTTCCATTACAATATGCAGCTAATTTTTACGCGTGTTATTTATCTAGCCGTAAAGAAACTTCGTTTATCGATAAAATACTATTGGGTATTTCAATGGGGGCGATCAATGGTATTGCAATCAATACTGCACATGAGCTTAGCCATAAACATGATCGTATAGATCATATTCTTTCTCATCTTGCTCTTGTACCAACAGGATATAATCACTTCCGTGTAGAACATCCGTATGGGCACCATAAACGCGCTGCGACACCTGAAGATCCAGCATCTTCACAAATGGGTGAAACATTCTATGAGTTTTGGCCACGTACAGTCATTGGTTCTTTCAAATCTGCTATTGAAATTGAAACTAATCGTTTGAAACGTAAAGGTAAAAAATTCTGGTCAACTGAAAATGAATTATTGCAAGGCTGGGGAATGAGTGCTGCCTTTCATGGTTCAATGATCGGATTATTCGGTAAAGGTGTAATTCCTTACTTAGCGACTCAAGCTTTTTACGGTATTAGCTTGTTTGAAATCATTAATTATATTGAACATTATGGTTTAAAACGTCAAAAAGATAAGAATGGTAAATATGAACGTACGATGCCAGAGCATAGCTGGAACAATAACAATATTGTGACCAACTTATTCTTGTATCAATTACAGCGTCATTCAGATCATCATGCTTATCCAACACGTCCATTCCAAGCACTGCGCCATTTTGATGAAGCACCAGAATTACCTAGTGGTTATGCAACAATGCTATTACCAGCATTAATTCCACCACTATGGTCAAAGATGATGGATAAGCGTGTATTTGATCACTACAAAGGTGATTTGAATAAAGCCAATATCTATCCAAAACGTCGTGCAAAACTATTTAAGAAGTTTGGTGTAGTGGATCAATCTTTACAACAAGCACCAGTTGAAGCTGTAACAACTGAATAATCCAAAAGCTTTCCCAAAGCAGAAGCATTGATCATTCATGGTCAGTGCTTTTTTTCTTGTATTAAAAATTTAAAAAACAAAAGTTTTTACATCATGTTGCTGTATATCTATAAAGAGTACTTAAAAATAATTGTGTAATTACAGCATGAGGCGATGATGACAAAACATTATGATTATATTGCGATTGGTGGTGGTAGTGGTGGAATTGCATCAGTTAATCGTGCTGCGATGTATGGGAAGAAATGCGCCTTGATTGAAAAGGCTGAAATTGGTGGCACCTGCGTCAATGTCGGCTGTGTGCCTAAAAAAGTCATGTGGTATGCAGCACATATTGCTGAATCAATTCAAAAATATGGTCCTGATTATGGCTTTAACAGTAAAGTTGAATCTTTCGATTGGCAGACACTGGTCAAAAATCGTCAAGCTTATATAGAACGTATTCATCAGTCCTATCAAAATAGCCTAAGCAAAAATAAAGTTGATTTAATCCATGGTGCAGCTCATTTTATTGATAAAAATACTATCGAAGTCAACGGTGAGAAATTCACAGCAGATCATATTCTGATTGCAACAGGGACAAAGCCATCATTGCCTGATATTGATGGTGTTGAATATGGTATTGATTCGAATGGGTTCTTTGAACTAACGGCTTTACCTAAAACTACTGCCGTGATTGGTTCGGGTTATATTGCAGTTGAATTGGCTGGGGTACTTAATTCTTTAGGTTCACAAGTTGGATTATTTATCCGTAAAGATCTACCTGTTCGACGTTTTGACTCTTTCTTAAGTGAAACTTTGGTTGAAGTGATGCAAACAGATGGAATTACTATACATACACAAGCTGTTCCTAAAAAAATCACCAAGAATGCCGATGGCTCTGTCGTATTACATTTAGAAAGTGGCGAAAGTCATACTGTCGATTGCTTGATTTGGGCAACAGGCCGTGAGCCAAATACGGCGAGCTTGAATTTAGAAAAAGCCAATATACAGCTCGATGATCGAGGATATATTCAAGTCGATAAATTCCAGAATACATCCCAAACAGGCATTTATGCGGTGGGAGATATCACAGGGAAAATGGAGCTTACACCTGTCGCAGTTGCAGCAGGTCGTAAATTGTCTGAGCGATTATTCAATCATAAGCCAGATGAGCATTTAGATTACGATAATATTCCAACGGTTGTTTTCAGTCATCCTCCGATTGGAACAGTAGGGATAACTGAGCAAGAAGCGATTGATAAATATGGTCAGCAAGTTGTGAAAGTTTATAATTCATCATTTACTGCGATGTATAGCGCCATTACGCAACATCGTCAGCCGACCAAAATGAAGCTAGTCTGTGTGGGTGAAAATGAAAAAATTGTCGGTATTCACGGTATCGGTTTTGGCATGGATGAGATTCTGCAAGGTTTTGCGGTTGCTTTAAAAATGGGAGCGACGAAAAAAGATTTTGATAATACCGTTGCGATTCATCCAACATCTGCGGAAGAGTTTGTGACGATGCGATAGCGCGCGCTATATGGAAATAAAAAGGACGTAAATAACGTCCTTTTTAAATTTTTTGTTTAAATGGGTATTTATTTCAATTCACTCGAAGATTTACCCAATTCACGACGAGCAATAATGAGCTGTTGAATCTGTTGTGTACCTTCAAAAATATCAAGGATTTTTGAGTCACGTGCCCATTTTTCTAATAACTCATCTTCACCATAGCCCACGCTTGCAGCTAATTCGACGCATTTGAGCGTAATTTCATTACCTACACGCCCAGCTTTTGCTTTAGCAATCGAAGCTTCTTTAGAATTGGGCTTTTTATTGTCAGCCATCCATGTGGCTTTAATCATAAGTAGGCGAGCAGCCTCCCACTCAGCTTCCATACGATAGATTTGAGCAGCCAAATTTGAGGTTTGAAAATAAGGCGTTTTGTAGTCAGGATCAAGCTGATCTTTAAAAATTTCTTTAATACGTTCTAATGATGCCTTTGCACAACCGATTGCCATTGCTGCAACAAGTGGACGAGTGTTATCAAAAGTTTCCATAACACCAGCAAAACCTTTAGCAACATCAATTTCTGGATTACCCAATAAATTTGCAGCAGGTACACGGCAGTCCGTAAAGCTAATCACCGCCGTATCTGAGGCTTTAATCCCGAGCTTGTGTTCCAGACGTTCAACTTTCATACCTACTGTACCTTTAGGTACAACGAAAGATTTAATCGCAGCACGACCCAGCTTTTTATCTAGGGTTGCCCAAACTACAACTGAGTCAGCACGTTCACCAGAAGTGACAAAGATTTTTTCTCCATTTAAGATGTAATCATCACCATCTTTGGTTGCTGTTGTACGAATAGCCGCTGAGTCTGAACCACACCCAGGTTCAGTAATCGCCATAGCAGCCCAAGTTCCTTTGAAACGTTCAAGTTGTTCATCATTTGCAACTGCTGCAATGGCAGAGTTGCCTAAGCCTTGACGTGGCATACTGAGCAGTAAGCCTGTATCACCATAACACATTTCAATAATACCAAGTGCCGCAGACATGTTACCGCCATTCACAATGGCATCTGGGTTCGCTGTCCCTCGTTTACTCGCATTGGCAGCGCCTACACCTTCGCCACTTTCATTCATACCATCCAATAGGGCAGCGAGCATATCGAGTTCTTTTGGATAGGCATGTTCAGCTTTATCATATTTGCGTGAGATTGGACGCAAAACATTGATTGCAGTTTCATGCGCCTGATCAACCAACATTTTAAATTTTTTCGGATTTTGTAAGTTCATTATTATTCTCCAAAATTACGCATGTAAGCCAGAATGTAAGATAGCGGTTGCGCGTAGATCACGATACCAACGTTCAACAGGATGCTCTTTAGTAAAACCATGACCACCTAAGATTTGAACACCATCTGTACCGATTTTCATTGATTTTTCAGCACAAAGTAAACGCGCAAGATAAGCTTCACGATGGAAGGGTTTACCCGTTTCAGCCAAGCTTGCCGCATTTAAAACCAACATACGCATAGCATCAATTTCAATGGCCATATCCGCAATCATGAATGCAACACTTTGACGATGAGAGATCGGTTCGCCAAAAGCAGTACGTTCATTGGCATATTTAATACAGTAAGCTTTGATTGCTTCTCCTGTACCAATCGCCATGGCGCACCACATTAAGTTTCCAAGGTCAACAAATGCAGTGTAATCAAAATCAGCATCGCCTAAGCGTAAAGCTGGTGTTTGATTGAATTGAAGTGTTGCTGTTTCAGTTGCTTTTAATCCCATTGCTGGATTAGCTTTGATTGCAATCGTTTCATTTGACTGCACAACAAAAATATCAGGTTGACCGTTAAACGCAGCACTTACAAGGAATACATCCGCAGTGTTACCTAGAATAACTAAGGTTTTTTCACCTGTAATGTAGAATTGACCTTTTGCTTCAGTTGCAGTTGTTTTTAACTGATATGGATTAAATGCAGCAGTCGCTTCTTGAAATGCAAATGTTGCTGTAACGTCAGTATCTTCAGCAAACACAGGCAAATACATCGATTGAACTTGTGTTGAACCCCAACGGGTAATTGCATTAATAACGCTAAATGTGCTGAGCAGACCTGCTGTTAAACTGAAATCACCTTTTGCCAAACTTTCAGCAATCAGAATATTACTGACAATATTTTGTTCTGCTGCCACACCACCTAATGCTTCAGGTAAAGCATAGTAGTTCAAACCTAAGTCGACCAAATGTTGCCAAAGTTGTTCTGGGAATTGTGCTTGATGATCAGCGTCATGCGCTAAAGCATATAAAACGTCTTCAGCGAATTGAGACATTGCATCAACCGTCATTTGCTGTTCTTCAGTCAGGCTGAGATCAAACAAATTTTTATTAACTTGATTCGGGAGGCGTTGCTTATCAATTGCTTGTGGTTTAAACGCTTTTTGTGTTTTATTCAGTACTTTAAAACCTGTTTTTGATCCTTGATATAATGATTTCTCTACAAATTTTCTTAATTTGAGTTGATCTAATATTTCGCTTCCTGCGATTTTAGTGATCAAAGATAGTCCAAAGCCTTGAGCTTTATTCATCATATTCGACATGATTTTATCCTAGAGGATGGTTGTAAAATTATGCTGACATGCTCTAATCAAAAAAACTATGTCTTGTTTGACGTGCTAAATTAAGAAAGATAAAGGGTAAAATAATTCGTATATAGATTTTATATTATTGTTTTTAAATGAATAAAAAAAATATCAGAAAAATAAATTTTTAAAAAAATTGACCAAACTGACAAATCAGATTGGTCAAAATGACTTTAGATATAGTGCTTATGCAAACTGACGAATCATTTTTCGTACATTTGTCTTTGCTTCGATCACGGTCATAAACGTATATGCACCAATAAACTTACGGCTAATAAACATAAATTCTTTTGGTGGAACCGAGAAATAACGAGATGCCATAGACTGTGCTGCCTGTTGCATGACACGACTATGGAGTTGGCTTTTTTTCCAATCGTAGCGATCTTGCTCATCCATTACACCTGCTGGCATGTCAGGATTGTTAGCTGGACAGCTAAATGCTTCTGTGGCGATAAGGAACACATCTGCCATACCTGGTTTGATACTTTCAGGCATTGCATCAAAGAACTCGTAGCCTGTCATCGCTTTAACCATTTCATCTTTGTTATGGTTATAACCAGCATGGATCAGGTTACGTGCAACAGTGAGCAAATTTTCATCGAACTGACGAATTGCACCAAAGTCTAGGAGAACGATTTTGTCCTTTATATCATCGCCGTTACCCAAACGAACAAGATAATTACCGAAGTTCGGATCGGTTTGCATTTCGCCCCATTCAAACAGCTCACGTACTGCAATCTCCAAAGAAGCTTCGCCTAATTGGTTACGACGTTCTTGGGGGAGGGAGAGCATGACAGGGCTATTTACAGGCACACCACGTTCAAAGGTCATGCACAACACTTTTTTAGCGCAAAATTCATCGACAATTTCAGGAACGATATAACGAGGATCATCTTTCAGGCGTGCAGCAAAGCGGCGAGTTGTCGCTGCTTCGATGTCATAGTCGACTTCTCGATGCATCATTCCACGAACTTCATCAAACCACTGATCAAATTCACGAGTTTGTGACACCATACGTGTGAGTTTAAGCATGTTCTTAAATAGATTCATATCAGAATCAATTGCTTCCGCTACACCAGGGTATTGAATTTTAAGAACCAGTTCTAAACCATCTGATTTACGTGTCGCACGATGAACTTGAGCAAGTGAGGCTGTACCGATTGGTTCATGATCAATCGTGAGTTCATCTAATTTTGAACCTAACTGTTCTTGCAAATGCGCTTTGATTGCAGGCCAAGCTAGTGCGACAGTTTGATTGTTCAGTGTATTTAATGCTTGTGTAATTTCTTCAGGTAAGAAATGTTCGCCGTATAAAGCCATCATTTGACCAATCTTTACGATTGATCCTTTTAGTTTTCCTATTTCAGAAACTAAATAATGAGCTTGTTCAGCCATGGCTTTTTTACGCTTTTTCTCTTTTTCTTCTTCACTAGAAAAAATTGAAGTAGCGCTAGCAGTCGCCCAACGTGTTCCAGCGAGTAAAGAGGCTTTTGCAATAGATAAGCGACGATCTACAGAGGAGGTTTTTAGATTCTTAAGCTTATCGTTCTGATCTGACATGAAAGAAAAATCCTATGCTGAAATCGGAGGGTTGAAAGCCGAGACTTAAATTGTAGCGGATATTACAGCTTTTGAACGTATTAAAATAGTTCAATCTCTTGAATTATCAGTTTAAATTTGTGAATTAGGTCAATAAATTAGAATAGCCTAAGTAAAATTTAACTTTCAAATTTGGCTTTCGTATACAGATGTCCTAAATCCTAAACTGAATTTTTAGATTAGATTTTCTCATTAAAGCAGCACGATTAGTATGAATATGAGCAATCAACATACGCTTTACATGACTATGATGAAAGCCTAAAGCATGAGCTTTCACAATAATGATACTGGGTAATGTAAAGAAAAAATACTTGGTGTCGTCTAAAGTCGCATTTTTAAAAATACCTTCTTCAATCAAAGTATTCCGAAGAAAAATTTTCTCTTCTTGCACAGTAGGAGATGACTCATCATCCCAATAATTGTGACGCATTGCCATCAAATTATTATGTTTATAACTCATCGTTGCTTGAGCTCATTCTGTTTACTATTAGCAAATATATGTGGTTAATTGAGTGTTTATCAAGAATAGATTTATCTCAAAAATAGCCTAAGTAAATTTAATCCTTAATTTTTAAATGCTACACTTATATTACTTTAATCACTAAAGCAAAGAACTGAAAAAAATGACTCCAGCTTGTAAGTTATTAGAAAAAAATAAAATAGCATTCACAATTCATGAATATGAACATGATCTAAATGCAAAAAGTTTTGGCTTAGAAGCCGCAGAAAAACTCAATCTAAATGTAGATGAAGTATTCAAAACGCTAATGGTCACCGATGAAAAAAATTATTTCATCGCAGTTTTGCCAGTGAATTATCAATTAAATTTAAAAAAAGTTGCATCAGCAATAGGGTGTAAGAAGTTACAAATGGCCAATCCAAAAGATGCTGAACGTTTAACTGGTTATTTAGTAGGTGGAATTAGTCCTCTAGGGCAGAAAAAACGACTCAAAACTGTAATAGATGAAACAGCGAAATCATTAAATAAGATCTATGTAAGTGGTGGAAAAAGGGGGTTGGACATTGGTCTTAACCCAATTGATCTAGCTAGGTTACTGGAAGCTACATTTTCAGATGTTTTAGATTGTTAATATATTTAAAAGGGCTTTAAAACATAAAGCCCTTTTTATTTGATTTATAAAAACAATAAAAGAATGAATCATAATTAAAATATTTAATAATGAGAATTATTATCTTTTGTATTTTTCTTGATCTAAATTAATTTTTCACCATAAAAAACAAAGTATTAAGTTAAAAAGGCTAAGTCATTTTATAATTGCTATTATTAATGATAATAATTATCATTAATAATAGCAATTACGATGAATACCATTGTAATAAGGTTTGTTTAGAGCTCAAAACATTCGAAAAAAATTAACTCTCTCTTTATAAGAGGATACCGACAGATGCAATCACTTGCCAATCGGTTGGCGATACAACACTTCGTCAACGCATATACGCAAGAAACTGGCAAAGGTCACTTGCTTAATAAAAATCAGCAAAGTCTGCAACAACAAGCGTTTAGCCAAGGTTTGACGCTGTTATTAATCCCAATACATTCTATTCAAGCACAATGTAATTTCCCTTTATCTTATGTCAGTCGAGTCGGGAGACATCGCTTAGCAGATCTTCCACAAATTATTATTCATGGTCAAATCAAGACATTTAGTCCTGTTGCAATCGTCGGGTTATTGCTTGAAGAACTGGTTTTTGAATCGTCTATTCCATTAGATGCTTCATCTTTAGTAGAGAAGTGGATTCAAAGTCGTGATGCGCTACAACAGTTTTTAGCACACCGTGAAACTGATTTTGATGATTTGGTCAAAGCAGGTCAGAGTTTCATTGAAACTGAGCAGGCACTCATACTGGGGCATAGCATGCATCCAGCGCCGAAAAGTAGAACAGGTTTTGTACATGAAGATTGGTTAAAGTTTTCACCTGAACATAAGGGCAAGACACAACTACAATATTGGCTGGTGCATCAGGACTATATTTCCGAAGGTTGTGCTACGGATGAAAGTATTTCAACTCAATTAAAAACAGCGTTACAGTGGTATTTGTCTGAAAATGATCTCAATCTACTCAACACTCACACCGAATATAAATTACTCCCATTACATCCTTGGCAAGCCCGCTATTTGCAGGGTAAAGCTTGGTTTGAACGTTTGAAGCAAACAGGGCAATTAATTGATTTAGGTTTACGTGGTTGGCAATTCTCTCCAACCACTTCTATCCGAACACTGGCGAGTTTTAATGCACCATGGATGGTCAAACCATCACTTTCAGTGATGATTACCAATTCAATTCGTGTCAATTTAGCCAAAGAATGCCATCGTGGTGAACTCACTCATCGTCTATGGCACAGTGAGTTTGGTCAGAATATTCTAAAAAAATTTCCAAGTTTAAAGGCAGTCAATGACCCAGCTTGGATTGCCTTAAAAATTGATGATGAAGTGGTGAATGAAAGTATCTGTATTTTCCGTGATCAGCCATTTCATCCTCAACAGCAAGTCACTTGTATTGCATCCTTGTGTCAGGATCATCCAAGCAAATCTTTAAATCGTTTTAATGCTTTATTTGCAAAAATTGCAAAAGCACATCACGAAACCGATTTCTCAGAAATTGCTTTGGATTGGTTTAATCGTTTCCTTGAAGTCAGTTTGCAACCATTGATGTATGTCTATCATCGCCATGGCATGGCATTTGAATCACATCAGCAGAATGTGCTGTTGGAACTAGAGAATCATTTCCCAAAAACCTTATGGCTACGTGATAACCAAGGTTTTTATTATATTGAAGAGTTTGCAACTGAAATTCTGCAAGCGCTGCCTGAGCTAAAAGAAAAAGCGTTTGCCGTCGGGCCTAAAGATTTCGTGGATGAACGTTTTAGTTATTATTTCTTTGGCAATACCTTGTTCGGCATTATCAATGCGATTGGTGCAACTGGCTATATTACTGAAGATGAATTACTTGGGTATCTAACAAGTTTCTTGCAAGAGCAATTGCAGCAATATCCAGACAGTAGCTTATTACAGGGATTATTGTTCAATCCAACTTTACCTTATAAGGGTAATTTATTGACTCGTTTACATGAGTTAGACGAACTGATTGCACCTGTCGAAAATCAATCCGTTTATGTACAACTGCCAAATCCACTGTTCATGACAGAAAAGGATGTCAGTTATGCTTGATTTTATTGGAATTGGTTTAGGGCCATTTAATCTGAGTCTGGCCAGCCTGCTGCATAATAAAAGCACACTTAACTATGCAATTTTCGAACAGAAAGCTCAGTTTGACTGGCATGCAGGGATGCAGTTACCCAATACGGTATTGCAAGTGCCGTTTATGGCAGATCTGGTCTCAATGGTTGATCCAACCAGCCCATTTAGCTTTTTGAATTATCTGCGTCATCAGCAACGTTTGTATAAGTTTTACTTTTTAGAGCAACCACATATTCCTCGTTGTGAGTATAACCATTACTGTCAATGGGTTGCAGAACAACTCGATTGTATCGAATACCAATCTCGTGTCTTGAGGATTGAACCTCAAAAGATTGGTTTTAAAGTAGTCGTTGGATCAAATAATGTTCAGCAAAGTTATTTATGCCGTCATTTAGTGATTGGAAGTGGTAATGTGCCATATTTGCCTGAATGTTTGGCAAAGATTCAGAAAATCCGTCCGCAACAATGTCTGCATTCAGCACAGTATATGACGCATGCAGATACAGATTTACATGGCGATGTTGTTGTACTAGGTTCGGGGCAATCCGCAGCTGAAGTGTTTATTGACTTGTTTGACGAACAGCAAGATACCGATAATCACCAATTTGATTTGCATTGGTTTACTCGTTCTCAAGGTTTCTTCCCAATGGAGTATGCGCCATTAGGTTTGGAACATTTTAGTCCAGATTATGCTCAACATTTTTATGATTTGACTGCGCAGCAGAAGGAACAGCAGTTAAAGCAACAAGCCTTGTTATACAAGGGGATTAGTGCAAAAACCATTCGGGAAATTTATCAAAGACTTTATCACCGTAGCATTGCAGGTCAAAGCATACAGACACATTTGCATAGTCAATGTGATTTGAAAGATGCGGAAGTATTGGATACACAAAAAATCCGACTGCATTTCGAACATCGTGCTACAGCTCAGTCTTTTCATCTCGACTGTGATTTTCTTGTAGCCGCAACGGGTTATTTCACACCTGATTTTGGTTTTATGCAGTTGCTCAAGCCATACATCGAATTTGATCATAAACAGCGTTGGCAGATTACAGAAGACTATCGCGTTGTACACAGGTTGAATGGCCATATCTTTGTTCAAAATCAAGAAATGCATAGTCATGGTGTCGGCACGCCTGATTTAGGTCTTGGTGCTTATCGTGCAGCAACGATCATTAATCAACTGCTTGCTGAACCTCTTTATGAATTAGGCAATCAAGCGCAGACATTCCAACACTTTAATCTCTCTCAAAATCCAAAAATTTGTATGTCAGACGACAAAGCACAATCAAAAGAGTGCGTTTGTGAAAATTCTGCCAATAAAAACCATTCAATTTTCAAGAAAACAGAACAGAACGTGATGACAACGCACCCTAATCGTCGTGGTGCTAATACACGGACACAAACTGCTTCTGTACATTCAACTTATGAGAAACTGATATGAACTTTGCAACTTTAAAAATTAATCAGCAGCAATGGCGTGCCGCAGGGCAACGTCTTATTGAAATGGCGATTGCAGAGTTTCTATATGAAGAAATTATTGAAGTTAAAGCATTGTCAGCAGGGCATTATCGCTTAGATTTAGGCAATCGTCAGTATGAATTTCAAGGACATCAATATCTACTCGGACATTGGAATATTCAGGAAGCTTCTGTACGTGATGTGACTCATAGTCAGGAAAATGATCAGCCTGCTTGGAACTTACATGAGTTTATTGTCGCAATGTCTGACAGTTCTAATGTAAAGCCATTTACCAAAGCATATTTGATCAAAGAAATGAATAATACTTGGTTGGCAGAAGCACATTTGTTCAATGAAACGCGTTTGCCAAGCACAGCGGTTTTGACTGAGCCTCATTACAAAGTTGAAGGCATGCTACGAGGTCATCCGTGGCTCATCATGAGTAAGGGGCGTATGGGTTTTGGTTATGATGATTATCTTAGCTCAGCGCCAGAACTTTCTCCTGAAGTTAAAGTGTTGTGGTTAGCTGTACATCGTGATTTAGCAGAGTATCGAAGTACTGAAGATTGGAGTGCATGTGGTTTATATCAACATGAATTTGATGCCAATGAACTACAGCAATTCATCAATATTCTCCAAGAAAAAAATCTAGACCCACAAAATTATTTTTTGATTCCCGTACATGCATGGCAATGGCACCAATGGCTCGTGCCAACTTATGCCAATGAAATTGTTGATCAGAAAATTATTGAACTGAATATCAGTCAAGATAGTTATGTGCCAATGCAGTCCATTCGCACATTATGCAATACATCAAATCTACAACGTCATTACATTAAACTGCCAGTCAGTATTTTTAATACTGCTGTTTATCGTGGATTACCCTCAAAACGTAATCTTGCTGCTCCAGCAGTGACCGCATGGTTAAAACAGATTCATCAACAAGATCAAGACTTACAAAATACAGGTGTGATTTTCTTGGGTGAGGTTGCAACTTTAACTATTCACCAGCCATGTTTTGACCGCATTGACGGCGCACCATATCAATTTAAAGAACTATTTGGTTGTTTGTGGCGTGAAAGTGTTGATCGCTATGTTGATTCATCACAACAAGTTCTCTCTCAAGCAGCTCTATTACATCGTGATATTTCTGGTCAATCGATCCTGAGCGTGCTGATCAAAGCATCAGGATTAAGTCCTTTAGCTTGGTTAGCTCAATTTGCTCAAGTGTGCATGAGTCCACTGTTACTTTGCTTGTATCGCTATGGTTTGGCATTTTCACCACACGGTGAAAACACCATGTTGGTACATGAAAATGGTGTGCCAAAAGCCTTGGTATTAAAAGACTTCATTGATGACATCAATTTAGTGGATGAAGATTTCCCTGAATTGGCTCAATTCCCATCCGAAGGCGGTTTGTTATTACGTCATGAAGCAACAGATTTAAGTCATTTTATTTTCACTGGGCTGTTCATGGTGCATTACCGTTATATCTGTAATGTGTTCTTACAAGATCATCCAGAATATTCAGAACTTGATTTTTGGCAGACCATTTCCAACACCATTGTTACGTTTAACCAACAGCATCCAGAACTGGCTGAACGAGCTGATAAATTCGCCATGCTGCGTCCAACTTACACCAAAATTTGTCTAAACCGTGTACGTCTATTTACCACAAGTTATAACGATGAAGCAGAACGTCCTGTTCCTATCTTCCTTGATCCTATTGCAAATCCAGTTAGCCCAGAAACATTGAAAACATGGGCAGAACAACCTCGCCAAGCGAAAGCTGGCTAATTTTATTCGTCATTTTATAGGTTCGATATGAAAACAATCTCTCAGCAATTACCAGATTATTTTGAATACTTTGAAGATGGTACACAGTACTACTTACGCCAAGTGCAATATCCACAGGATATTCCTTTATTACATCAATGGATGCATGAGCCACATGTAATTCCTCAGTGGCAGTTAAATAAATCGGAACTAGAGTTACAAGTTTACTTCGACAAAATGTTAGCAGATGACCATCACCGTTTATTAATCGTCGGAATTAATGGCAAAGATGTGGGCTATACCGAAATTTATGAGGGTAAACGAGATCGTTTAGGCCGTTATTACGATGGTGATGACAATGATCTCGGTTGGCATCTCCTGTTTGGTGACAAATCTGTGTTTGGCAAAGGTTTCTTGCGACCAACCATTCGTTTACTCAGCTTTTACATTTTTGAACATTCAAAAGCAAAAAAAATTGTGGGTGAGCCAGATCATACCGTTAAACCTTATGCAGCAGTGGTGGAAGAGCTTTGTTATGAAAGCCAACGGTTAATACCGATGCCTGAAAAAATAGCGATGTTGTACTACTGCTTCCGAGAAACTTTCTATAGCAAGTTTGGGGATTATTACCAAACATCACAACAACAGCTAGCAGATCAGCCAGCCAAACTTCTGAGTGTTACATGAGCTTATATATCAATGAAATGCATATCTTAGACATGCGATTTTCGGCGAATGTCTCTGTTGCAGAATTTGAACAATGGTTAGCACGGATTCAGCACTATTTCGAACTTAAGCAAAATTTCGTGCTGATCATGCAAACCGATGTAAATACTGAATTTCCTGAAGAATATAGAGCAATCCAAGGCAAATGGTATAAGCAATATAAACAAGATTTTTACCAATATTGCTTGGGTTTTGCTCGTATTGCTCAAGATGAAGATGATCGTATTCGATTGGATACACCAGCTCTGCACAAAGCTTGGCATGTTCCATATTTTGTGAGCGTAGATAAAGCTGAAGCCACACAATGGGCTTTGCAGAGGTATTTATGAATCAAAATTCATTAAATATTCAGAAAGTCTCAGCCTTGAGCCTGAGTGTCGTGGTGGTTTTATATCTCGCGCATGCCTTACCACTGTATTTTTATAATGTGGCCTTACCTGCGATTCTGCGCCATCAAGGTGTAGATTTACGTTGGATTGGTATGTTGTCGCTGCTCTATATTCCTTGGGCATTCAAGTTTTTTTGGGCTCCACTAATCGATCGTTTTTATTTCAAAAAACTCGGTAAACGTAAAACTTGGCTTTTGTTTACGCAAATAGCTTTGGTGTTGGGGGTCGTTGCTTTGGCACTTACCCAATTCGATTACGGTCTTGGTGTATTTGTTATTGTCGGTTTATGGATTTCAACTTTTGCTGCAACTCAAGATATCGCAATTGATGGCTATACGGTCGAAACCTTTTCAGAATCTGAGTATAGACTAGGCAGTATGGCACAAAGTATAGGTGTTGCGCTTGGCAGTATGGTTGGTGGAGCAGCAACTTTATGGCTGTATCAGCTTTATGGTTGGCAAACTGCACTGATTTCTTTAGCCGCAATGACAGCATTGACGATGTTGGCTATTTTCCAAATTAAAGAAAAATCAAGTACAGAGAAAATCTCAAAACAGCCGCCAAGTTTGATCCGTGCATTTAAACGTCCAGAAATGTTATGGGCATTAGCCTTGATCGTATGTTATCGAAATGTCGAAGCACCAGCTATGGCGATGCTTAATCCGATGCTGATTGATCAGAAATGGTCGTTGGCACAAATCGGCGTGCTGATGTCTGTAATAGGTGCAGGTATTGGATTATTAGCCGCTGTTTCAGCTGCATTTTTATTAAAAAAAATAGCCGCAACACAATTGCTGATCTGGGCTGGTTGGGCACGCAGTTTGGTTTACGCCTTGTTGGGTGTTGCAGTTTTACTCAGTTGGTTGAATC
>JACCEA010529052.1_pt1 | contig 26291 bp, 58 predicted proteins | sample 7449851 | NCBI WGS metagenome assembly JACCEA01 (sample SAMN15323453, study PRJNA562643) | freshwater metagenome | isolation source: river surface water | place: USA:Blue River Watershed | collected 2017-08-18
CAATCTGTTTCAGCAGCAGAAATTAAAGCAGCAGGAGTTTCATATTCAGATCTTCCAGCATCTACACCAGTAGAAGTTAGAACAGATGAGAATGGAAATGCTCTTGTAATTACTGCAGCAGTTGCTGCACAAGTTGAGCTTATACAAAACCCAGCAGCATTAGCACAAGAATTATTTACTAATCCAGGAGCTGCAATTGCTGCTCTTGGTAGCATAGGTGCAGATATGACTGAAGAAGAAAGAGAAGAGGCAACTGATATGGTTGTTGCAACAGTTGTTGCTGGCGGAGCTGCTATTAATGCAGCAGCAGTTGCTGCAGGAGGAGCCACTGGGGGTGGCACAGGAGGCGGAGGAGGAAGTTCTGGAGGGGGCTCAGGAAGCAACTCACCAGGTTCACGAGGAGGAAGAAGATGGTAAGAATAATAAAGAATATCCTAAAGGATATGGTAGACCAAGCATGGACGCTTCTCGGTATGTTTATTGCTTGGGTAGTTCTGGACGGAAGTGCAAAGACAATTGTTGGATATGGAATTATGGCTACAACTGCTCTTTGGATTATTACAAGCCCGATCAGAAATAGAGAGGAATAAAGTGAATAGCGTAAAAAATATTAAAAATATATTAATGAGAATTGTTGCCGTATTTGCAGCCAATGGACTTGCTGTTATTGGAGCAGGAGCAATTGCAGGAATTTCAACCGCAAAAGCAATTACAGTGGCTGGATTAACAGCCGTCGCAGCAGTTGTAGAAAAGCTTGCTCGTGCATTTATGGACGATGGAAAGCTTACAGCAGATGAAATTAATGCCGCGTTTTCTACAGTCGACAAGGGTGCAAAAACAGTTGCAGATGTAGAAGTAGAAGAGCGCCAGCTTTCAGATAAAGTAAGAGCTTCTAAACTAAAATAACAGGAAATGGTATAATAGCTATATGAATAATTACAACATCAAGTTAGAGATATCTGCTGACGTAGAGGCATTTTCAGCAGAAGATGCCAGAGACTATATCTCAGATATCTTTAACGTTGATGATGAAATAAAATCAGTAAAAATTGTAAAAATATCCCAAAAGTAGTTGACATGTCCGAATTGTGCTAGTATAATAGTATTAGCACCATGCCCGTATGGCGGAATCGGCAGACGCAGCAGACTTAAAATTTGCCTCCAACACTGGAGTGTCGGTTCAAATCCGACTATGGGTACTAGATAGGAAGTTAGTTGCTTAACTTGACTGAACTTGGAGTAGATGTTTTTATTAAAAAAAATACTTCAAAGAACACAGAAGCTTTTTGGAATAACTATTCTTTAATAGTTTGGAAGAAAGATAAATCTGGCTTTACAAATAGTAAAGGCTCATTCAGAAAAAATGAATGGGGTATTGCAGAAGAATTTGCAGTAACTAATGACGGGCTTTGGAAGCTTCCATCTAAATATGTCAAAATTTTTAAATAGTCTAGGACTAGATAAGGATAGCTTACAGTGGCAAGATTTGGCTTTGTGCCTTGGGATGGACACAAACCTATTCTTTGATCAATATGAAACAGATGTAAATGTAGCAAAAAATATAGATCAGGCATGCTTATCGTGTCCAGTAATAGCTATGTGCTATCAATATGGAACTGAGTCTGATAACTATGGTGTATGGGGTGGAGTTTATTTAAGCTCAGGAAGCCCAGACAAATCAAAGAATTCACATAAAACAAAAGAAGTATACAAGAAATTGAGATCTTTACATGGCTAACTTTATTGATAAAGACAAAAACTATTTTAAGTATGGCATCAATCAATGGACTGGCGAAGCAAATAAGCCAGTTTTTTACACAAAAGAAATGGCACGAAAAGTCAGGGATTTAAAGAGCCCAGCTCGTGACTTGCAGATGGATATAGTTAAGTATCCAGAATTTTTAGCAATAAGATTATATGAAGACAATTTTTCACAATACGATGGAAGTATGAAGATAAAGGTTATAGAATATATTGAGTTAGTTAAAAATGTCCTAGAAACATATGGGGTGCGAGTCGAATTGGAGGGAAAGCCTGGTGGAAGAAGAAGTTGATACAGCTTCAATAGTTTTTATAATACCTGAGCAAAGATATGGGGTCATAGTATCGCATGGTGCATATATGTCTTCGATTAAATACCACGACGGCTTTGAGGAAGTAGTAGAGCTTTTTGACACAAATGATTTCATTATTTCAAATGAAATTGGATTTCAACACATAGAGGAAAATTGATGGAAAAAGTATTATGTTATTCATGTAACAAGAGCAAGGCAAATCTTAGCCTAAAAAAGTCATCTTTGATGGCTATTAATCTTTTAATGTGCGAAACATGTATAGCCAGCAAGTTTGAGCCAAGATGGGCAGTCATTCTTTGCGGCAGACAGTATGGCCATGAATCAGTTAAAGAGTATATTGCAAAGAAAAAGTACGTTGGAGAAGAGATTAAAGCTTCTGAGCTTATGATCTAATAGTAATATTTGCGGTATAATTAGTTAGTTATGATAACTACTAACCAGATCATATTAACTCTTATGGCATCAATATTAAGTGGTGCTTTAGGAGTGTTTTTTAATTACAGAAAAGAAAAGAAAAAAGAGTCTGTAAGAATAGCCGAAAAAATACACGACGGCATGATTATAGAGCTTAAGGATCTTCAAATAAAGCTATATAAATTAGAGAGAGATTTGGATGAATGGAAGCAAAAGTACTATGAAGCCCTTCAAGAGCTAATATCAGTTAAGGCTGAATTAGAGGAATCCTTGCTCAAAATAGGGCATATTGAAATTCATTTAAAAGACGAATAGACAAAGAATTTTTAAAATAGTATACTAAAATCATGACCTGCATAGTTGCTATTGCCCAAAATGGAACCGTTTATATGGGTTCCGATCACGCCGCATCAGATGATAAAACTGGATGGATATTGTCACGCAAAGAGCCTAAGTGCTTTAAAGTTGGACAGTATGCAGTTGCATTTACTGATTCATTTAGAATGGGTCAGATTCTTCAGTACTCATGGACTCCACCAAAATACACACCAACAAAAACTAATTCTGGACTAGACAAGTTCATGAGAACAAAGTTTGTTGATTCAGTAAAGCAAGCATTTAAAGATAATGGGTATGGAAGCATTGGGTCTAGCTCAGAAGAAGATACTGGCGGAATCTTTATAGTTGGACTTGAAGGTAGAATCTTTACTATAGATGAAGACTTTCATGTTGGAGAAAACATTGTAAACTATATGGCAGAAGGAAGCGGTGGCCAGATTGCACTTGGAGCTCTGTATGCGACTAAGAATCAAAAGAACCCTAAGCTAAGAATTAAAGCTGCCCTCGAAGCAGCATCAGAATTTAATATGGCTGTTGCTCCACCCTTTACATACATTCAGGTTTAAGGTATACTTACATGATGAAGACTGCATTTATCATATTAACAATTATTAGTTCTGTATTAATATTTTTCTTTTTAAAACAATTCTTTAATAGGTTTAAAATAGGATTTTATTATATAGACAAATACGAAGAAGCTGTGCACGAAGCGCTAAGGGATATGGTTGAGAGCAGTCCTAACTATATACCACCTATAGACTACGACAAAGCTATCGATTTGCGAGGAACACCCACTCATACCTGTCCATGTGGATCAGAAGTATGGATGCTAAAAGTAACTTTTACAGATTATGAAATATCAAATTACTTTTTAGATATGGAATGCTTTAATTGCGGAAGCCTAGCAACTGCACCTACACCAATAGATAGAGGAATTAATGAGTAAGTCTAAAAGAATTAAGCAGCTTGAAGTTGAAGTTGAAGCTTTAAAAATACTGGTAGATGCGCTGATGCTTGCAGTATCTCAAATCATGGAAGATAATGAAAAAAGAGATATTGAAGCTGGAAAATGGTACAAGTAGGGTATTGACAAACCCTTTCTATTTAGTACAATATACCTATGAAGAATAAATTATTTACGGCGGCTTTATTCCTATCACTACTATCTCCTGTTGCAGTTGCACAGGCATCTGTCACAGATACCCCAGTCCTTGCTGTATTGGATACAGCAATTGATACCACACTACCACAGTTTAAAGATAAGATTGTTGGAGAGGTATGTATTCTAGAGTGGGCACTGTGTCCAAATGGTACAAAGTTTCAGGAAGGTCCTGGTGCAGCATCTATGCCAGCAAACCTTATCAACCTAAACGGATTTGATCATGGAACAATCATGACTGATGTTGCGATTAAAAATAATCCAAACATGAAGGTTTTGTTTATTAAAATTATTGGCAATACTCCAACTGGATTGCGAAAGCCATCTGGAGAATCAACAATTTCTGCTGCGCTGTTTTGGGTTAAAGAAAACGCAGCAAAGTATAATATTCAAGCAGTATCACTGGCACAAGGAACTCACATGCTAGGTAAGGCTGGAACAAACTATTGCCCAGTTTATCCAAGAACAATCAGTGCAATTGATTCACTTCTTGCAATGGATATTCCAGTATTTGCAGCAAGCGGTAATAACAGAGACTATCAAAGAATTGATTGGCCATCATGTATTCCTAACGCAGTAGCGGTTGGAGCGGTAGATCAAATTAATGAGATGACAACATATAGCAACACTGATCCAGTCCTACTAGATTTCTTTGCTCTTGGCAACATGAGCGCTGCTGGTCCAGGAAATGTTATGAAAAACGTTGCTGGTACATCAGCATCCACACAAGTTGCAGCAGCAAAGTATCTGACTGCATCTAAGCAGTTCGGTTATCGTGGACAAAAACTTATTGATAAGCTAAAAGCAATATCTGTACCTACAGTTGGACGTCAGGGAAAATTTAATAAGCTTATGTCGCTTGTAGATGTTAATTCATCTACAATTAAGGTGGTATCTCGTGGATAGAACAACCGTACTGGAAGGTATTATTCAAGATATCGGAATTGAACTATATCAAAAATGGTATAATGGCTTGGCGGAAGAAGACCGTACTCCAGAAGCATCTGAAGCAATGTCTAAGAATGCTGGAGAAACAGCCCTATGGGTTATTCAAACCTTTATGAATAAATTTAATGCAGCAGCAGAAGCTTTGCAGGGAGAACAATGATAGTAACAGATGATAACTTTACTGCAGTACTAGAGTCACATGATCTTATTCTAGTTGATTTCTGGGCTGAGTGGTGTGGCCCATGTCGAAAGGTTGCTCCGATTCTAGACGAGATATCTGATGAGCGTGGACTTTGGGTTGGCAAGTTAAATGTTGATGAGAATCCTATCAAATCAAACGAATTTGGTATTAAGACTATACCAACTATGATATTATTTAAGTCTGGTCAACCAGTCAAAACCATTAATGGGGCAAAGCCTAAGCACGTGATGCTTGAGGAGCTTTCAGAGTGGATTTAGATTTTGATTCGTGGATGAGGTTCGGATTCGATAAGGGTTGGATATCAGATGTGTTTTGTGACACTCATGATGGCCCGCCAATGTCAGATGAAGAAATGCAAGAGTGGGATGAAGGCGGAGATCCGTGTTCGTTCCATGTAAAAGTAATAGAACTACACTAAGTTTCTGACTCGATAAAGAGTTAGATCAATATAAGGAGAATGATGAATTCATTTAAGAAAATCTCAATTGCTACTGCTGCAGCTCTAGCAATCGTTGGAATTTCTGTAGCACCTTCGTCGGCAGCACCGCTTGCCGTTACGGTTGCAACAGTTACTAACGCAACAACTTCTGCAGCACCTGCAACAGTTGCAGTACCAGCAGCAAACCAGATTACATCTGGAACTTCTGTAGCACTAGCAGCAACAGCAGACACAGGAACAGTTGTGTCATTTGTAGCATCAGATACAGTTAAGCTTGTAACTGCTCTACATACAACAGATTCACCTAAGACAATTGCGTCTGGTGTATCTTCACTTTCAGTTACATCTGCTGGATCAGCAGTAACTGTTTATGCTTATACAACAAGCGTAAAGGTCGGAACAGTTACCATTACAAATGGTGCTTATTCAACTATTGTTTACATTAAGGGCACAGCAGGAGCAGCATCAAATGTTGCAGTTGCAGTACCAGCAGCATCAGCAGTTGGAACTATTCCAACAGTAACTGTATCTGCTACAGACGTATTTGGCAATCCAATTCTTACAGGTGAGACAATCACTGCAACAGTTCTTGGATCAACATTTTCAGATGGAACAATTACAAAGACACTTGTCACTTCTACAACTGCAGAAGCAACAGCAGACACAACTTTAGTTGCTGGCTCAAAGACTGCATCACTTGCAGTTGGAGTTGCTGGAACAGTTACAGTTGTTGTAACAGGAGCTACATCAGCAGCAACAGTTGCTGGATTGGCAGCACCAACAAAGGCAGCACAGGCAGCATTTACTGTATCTGATCTTAATGGAACAGTAGCTACACTCACAGCTCAGCTTGCAGCAGAGAAGGCTGGTCGTGCACTTGATGCACAGGCAGCAGCAAATGTTCTTGCAGCAGAGAAGGCTGGTCGTGCAGCAGATAAGGTTGCAGCAGATAAGGCACTTGCAGATGCAAAGGCAGCGTCAGACTCAGCAACAGTTACCGCTAAAGCAGCTTCAGATCTTGCTCTTGCAACAGCAGCAGCAAAGTACAAGGCAGAGTATAACGCCCTTGCTAAGAAGTGGAACGCTAAGAATCCAAAGGCTAAGGTTGCACTTAAGAAGTAAATAACTTCAATTAAAGGGGCAGGATCTTCGGGTCTTGCCCCTTTAATATTTAAATGATAGAATATAACATATGAGATTCCATTGGATGGAAAGAGGTAGAGATGGAAGTATTTCCTACCTAAAAGAAATTTCTAAAACAGTAAATGATGTAGGCTACGAGTCTATGCTATTAGTTTATCATTCAAAAATAGATGACAACTGGATAAAAGCTGCCAGGGCACTGGATTTGGAACATAAATTTAAGTATATGCCAGCAGTCAGGACATATGCAATAAGCCCTGAATATTGTGCTATGATATCTAGAGCATTTCACACCATTGCCCCTAATAGACTTATGCTAAATGTTGTTTCTGGAGACCTTCACAAAGAAGAGACATCAGTTGAAGATCTTATATGGATAAATGAAAAGCTAGATTCTCCTGAAAAAAGATTAAAGTATACAGACGAATGGATGGAAAAGTTCTTATCTTTATCTAATAACACTGTGTCAGAGATAGTGATGGCTGGACATTCAAATGAAACAAAAGCTATGGCAGATAAATATAATGGAACCCACTTATCTATGCTTAACATGCATAAGCAGGCTTATTTAAAGCCAGATTTTTTTAAGAATAAAAAACAAATGCTGTCACTAAGCATCATAATAAATGATTCTAAAGAAGAAATCATCAATATGTTATCATTAAGTCAAGGATCAGAAAATTGGACCATATTTGGAAATAAAGAAGATGTTAAGTCTCAAATATTGGGACTAAAAGATTTGGGTGCAACCGATATATTAATTAGTACACACCCAGAAGATAAAAATGTACCATCGATCCACTCCTTGGTAAAAGAAATGATTGGAGATCAAAATGGAATCAAATAAGAGAAGTCTTTATAAGGCCATAACATGGCCAATAGTTCATATAAGCTTTGTTGGAACCTTAGTTTATTTTTTTGAAAAAGCAATTACTGGTGAAGCACATTGGGAATATGCTGGAGGATTTGCAGTAATCTATACTGCATGTGAAATGGTCGGGTTCTTTATACATGAAAGAGCATGGGCTAGACTTGGAAAGAAGATTAAATAGTATATGTTTAGCGATAAGTGTGAAATAAAGGGATGCAATAATCCAGCAAAGAATATTGGATCTCTTCCAGAAACTGGAATTATAGATATGTGTGGAGACTGTTACAGAAAACTATACGGAGTTTAAATTGATAACTCATGCCGACAAGATATTTGTAATAGAAAACTTTATAACTGATGAAGAGTGTTTAGCGCTACTTAGCAATTTTAATAAAGCCACATTTGATATACCAGACCCAAATATAAAAAGCGGATACTCTATTTCTGGAGAAGAAGCCGTAAGATACTATCATTCTGATTCAGAAGACTTAGAGCATAAAGTTTTTAAAAAAATCGGAGCTACCTTGTCGAATTTTTATAATAAAGATATAGAAATTAAATCAATGTTCCACAGCCTAATGCTTCCAGGATCTAAAAACCCTCTGCATTGGGATAATTATGTTGAAAATGGAGAAGAAGATATATCTACCCTGTTGTATCTAAATAATGATTTTTCTGGTGGAGACCTTAGTTTTCCAGATCAAAATATAAAAATACATCCAGCTGCTGGAACCTTTGTATTTTTTGAAGGTAGCCAGGACCTAACTCATGAGGTAGAAATGGTTCAGAGTGGCCACAGAGAGGCTCTAGTGGGCTTCTGCTGGCCTACTGCAAAGAGATTGAGTATTAGCATCCAGTAAATGCTATAATAGTTAACTAGACGGCATTCTAGACCCGTCTAAATTAAAACCTATAGGAGTAATAAAATGACAGACGGATTGAATTTAACAGGCTTTAATGACGTTAAGCCAGCACAAACAAATAATGTAGCACCAGAGCAGTATGCATCAGCACCAAATGCTGCATTCCCAGCAACAGATATGTCTAACCAGGCATCAGCACAGGGCCCAAAGTAAAAATGGGCGTATTCGATAAAGAAGAAGTTGTGGCACCAACACAAGGCGCAGCAGTAGCTGCCGCAGTGGCTCCAAAGCCAGCTGCACCTAAAGCTGAGTGCACAAGAGATACACGAGGCGATGCACCTTGTGCAGTTAAAGATTGCGAGAACTGTAACTAATGTGTCTCATGTGTGGTTGCGGTAGCAGTGATTTTATGGGATCTGCTATGCCAAACCAAAATGTTTATGATGTGGGTCCAGGACAGCTAGCCTCACCATCAATGTTTGGAACAGACTCAACGAATCCGTTGGGATCATCAGAAGAATTTCGTGGTTCAAATGTTGAGATAGAAGAAGACTCAATGGAATCAGAAGAGGAAATGGATTAATGTCAATGGATGGAACAGGCACAACACCGCCACCAAATGGTGCAGCGGCAGGTGCAGTAACAAGTCGTGAAGCAACAAAAAAGCACCCAAAGCAAGGCTTAAAGACAGATATAAATAGACACGGAATTCGTCGTGAGCTAAATACCAGTCCGAGACCGCCTAAAAAAACTGGGCGTAAAAAAATATAATGTGTAAAGATTGTGGTGCATGCTCTAAGGAGCATGCACCTACAATTGATGATGCAGTAGATAAAATTTTAGATGAACCGTTTTAATAGATAAGGGATAAATGCCAAACTCAGTAGTGTATTCCATACATGTGGACGGACCCCTTGAGGACAGCCTGCATATAAAAGAGCTAATCTACTCTATAAAAACATTAAGAGAATACAATAATGATATAGATATCAACATATATATATCTCCAGAAAATAAAGCCAACGAACTTAAAATTGATTCATGCAATATATTAGGTTTTAACGCTGAAGTTGATCCAAATTTGCCATATCAAAAAATGTCTAGGTGGATAGACCATAAATGGAAAACTGCATTCCATGCCCTTGAAACAAAGGGATATGATGCAGTTTTAATGATTGATCCAGATACTATTTACTTTAATGACCCAGAAAAGTTATTTAGCAAGTATAATCTGTCAAATAAAATATATGGTCAGCAAGAAATATGGCAGGACATGCTGGATGCTATAGATTTGCAAAGGCCTCAGATGAACGACGGCGTTGTAGTAATAAATAAAGATTGTCTTCAGTTTAAAGACGACATATTGTATAATAGAGATGCATTTGTTTTAGATTTGATAGAAAAATATAAAGATATAATTGATCATGATCACCCGTTCTGGAAAACTGGAATAATGTGGTCATCTAGTCAATATGCAGTGTCTGAATATTTTTATTCTATTGGCAATCCAGTAGAGTATTATGATGACTCAGTGCTCTTTGGCCTAGGCTTAGAGGGTAAAGCTTTATCAAAAATAGCGGAAGAAAATAAAGATTTAATCATCTTGCACTATACAAATTTTTTGGTCAAACATTTTTTACCAAAGGAATACTGGGGAGAAGAATTGTTTAATCATATGGCAGAGGAAGGGATTTTAATATAATGAGAAAGCTTTTAAATAACGTGTATACCTTCCTACCTAGAATGTATCAGGGCGTGGAAGTACCAGAGTATGAAGAAGCAGTAGATTTAACTGTTCATACTAAAGCTCCAGGAAAATGGCTGTTAATAGACCTAGAAACTGGACAAGAATATATTGGGTCTAAAGAGCCAAATAAATATGGCAAATGGATGAGGCTAAAAGACAAATAAGCATTGACTTTGTTTGCAATAAATAATATACTATTATAACTAATGACCCATAGCTCAGTTGGTAGAGCGTCGAACTGTTAATTCGAATGTCCCAGGATCGAGACCTGGTGGGTCAGCTGGCGTTAGCCTTTTTAAACTATATAGGAGAAAAATGAAAACCATAGGAGATAAGTTAGGAAGCTTCAACGTTGTTGGTGTAAAGCCAGGAGCGCTAAGCTATGAAGACTCTTCGTTTGAAAATATTAATGAGAACTCTTTCCCAGGAAAGTGGAAGGTCATTGTATTTTATCCAAAGGACTTTACGTTTGTATGTCCAACAGAAATTGTTGCTTACGATAAGCTTGTTAATGATTTTAATGACCGTGATGCAGTTCTTATGACTGGATCAGTAGACAATGAATTTTGTAAGGTTGCATGGCGAAATGCTCATGAAGATTTAAAGAAGACAAACTCATGGTCTTTTGCTGATACAGGCCATCAGCTTGCAAATGATTTGGGAGTCCACCATACATCTGGAGTAACTTTCCGTGCAACATTTATTGTTGATCCAGAAAATGTTATTCAGCATATTACAGTTAACAACCTAGATGTTGGTCGCAATCCAGATGAAACACTTCGTGTTCTAGATGCCCTTCAAACTGGCGAACTATGTGCATGTAACAGAACATTAGGCGGAGAGACCCTTTAATGTCTTGGGTAGAAACTCTTAAAGAATCTCTTCCAGAATATGCAAAGGATATCAAGCTAAATCTAGATGCAGTAATCAATAGAAGTACCATTGACGCAGAGCTTGCAACACACTTAGCCTTAGCGGCAGCGTTTGCTACTGGAAATGGAAAGCTAATTGCTTTTATTGCAGCAGGCTCAACTAACGAAGTTGAAAAGAATGCAGCATTGACTGCTGGTGCCATCATGGCTCAAAACAACGTATGGTATCCATATCTAGAGATGGCAGATGATGCAAACCTTAAGGGTCTTCCAGCACAGCTAAGAATGAATGCGATTGCATCTCATGGAGGAACCTCTAAGGGGAATTTTGAAGCATACTCATTGGCTTCTTCTATCGTTGGAAAGTGTCATTTCTGTGTTAAAGCACATTATGAAACACTAAAAGAAGAAGGATTTAGCATTGAGCAGCTCCGAGACATTGGCAGAATTTCTGCTACAGTAAATGCATTAGCAAAGATTTTATCTAGCTGATCATGAAGACTGTTGTCGTAACCTCGTTTGACTATAATTATTTACAATACTCTTATGTATTTGTAAAAACTTTATCCGAAAACTACCACGGCAACAGCAAGTTAGACTTGTACTGCTTAGTACCAGAAGATGTACTGCAGTATGAAAAGATGTTTGTGGAAAATCTAGGGAGCGTTGACAATTTAAGCATTAAGTTTATTTGTTCTGATGAGTTCTCTAGATTTTCTTCAAACGAAAAGGTTAGCGGATCTGAATGGATATCAAAGAACGCATGGCATAGAATATTTATTCCTTCAGTATGTAAAGATTTTGATAGAGTAGTATATGTAGATTCAGACACAATGATAATGAGAGACATTGATCCTCTTATCAATTTTAATCTTACTAATAAATTTGCAGCATTTATAGAAAATAATTTTAATTCAGCACACAGATTATTCGGAGATCAAGATCGAATATATTTCAATGCTGGTGTTTTTGTCGCAGATTTAAATTATTGGAGAAGCTTAAACCTAGAAGAAAAAATAATTAAAGATGTACTAAGCGAAGGCGTCACCCTTATGCTTGAGCAAGATAGACTTAACTTGGCATTTAGCAATGTATTCCAGCCTCTACCAATAACATTTAATTATCCAGCATACTATGAAGATAGTTGGCAGGTAGCTATAACCAACCCATTAGTGGTCCACTTCTTTGGTCCAAACAAGCCGTGGCAAAAAGAAAATAATGTACTGCCTTTAGCTATTAAATGGCGGGAAAAACATTTTAAGATAACTGGAGTAAACCTTAATGAATAACGCAATAGTGTACGCCATGTATTCAGATATAGAAAACGTTGACAACCTTTTGCAATGGAGAGAGCTACTGTATTCTATTAAAACATTAAGATCTTATAACAAGGATATTCCAGTAAAGGTCTACTTGTCTCCATCTCATCTGGTTGATAATATCTCTATGTTCCCAGATATGAATAATTTAGAAATAATAGGAATTGATAACGAAGTAACACACTCATTGCCAAATGAGCAGGTGGCAAAATGGCTTGATATGAAATACAATGCAGCATTTAATGCTTTGGAAAACTATGGATACGATAAAGTATTAATGATAGATGCGGATACAATGTATCAAAATGATCCAGAAGTTATATTTAATAAATACAGCTCCGATCTTTTTTATGCATGCCCAGACAACTTTACAGACCTATTTGAACTCATGCAGACTAAAGATAAGTTTATGAACGACGGTGTTGTTATAGTTCCTAATTGGGCGGTGGGCATTAAGGATAAGCTTATTTCAGTAAGAAATGGTTATGTGCAGGAGCTTATGGATAAGTTTAATGGCAAGGTAGATAAGCAGTCACATGTTTGGGTGTATGGAGTATGCTGGGCTTCTTTTCAGTACGGCATCTTTGATTACTTAAAAGAAATCAATAAGCCAGTAGCGTACTTTGATAAAATAGACGTAGCAACACTATTAGATTTTTATGAATTAAGAGAAGATCAAAAGACTACCCCTCCAATTATTCATTATTGGAGCGTAGGGTATAAAGACTTTCTCCCAAATGAATATTTAATCGGACTAGAAGACAAAATGTATAAATCAATAGCAAGTGAATAACTATTGACATCAGCTCATTAAAATGAGATAATGAATAAATGACAAAGAGACCAGCCTGGATATTTGATGTTGATGGAACATTGGCAGATGTTGACCCATTATTACATTGGATAGTAAATCAAGATAGGACTACTGAAAAATTTAAAAAGAATTTTGATAAGTTCCATTCTGAATCTATTTATTGCCAGCCTCATTCAGAGGTGGTAGATATGCTATGGGATAAGGTCAATGATTTAGATATAATCGTTGTTACTGCTAGGCAAGAAAAATGGAGGGCTCACACAGCCTACTGGCTAGCTAAAAACGATATTCCACATAAGGTTATGTTCATGAGAGAGAATAAAGACTTTCGGCCAGATTATGAGATCAAAAAGGATATTCTTGAGCATATCAATCAGTTTTGGGATGTGCAGCATGCAGTTGATGATAACCCAAATATCATAAAGCTTTGGGAAGAAAATGGAATTGAAACAACAAAGATTGGTGATTGGGACGGGGTGCACAGATGATAATTGGTCTAAGTGGTTATGCTAGGTCTGGCAAGGATACTGTTGCGGATCATTTGATAAGCACATATAGTTTTTCTAGACATTCATTTGCGGCTTCTATGAAGGAAGCAATGTACCGATTAAACCCAATAGTGCACTCTGATAGCATAGGAACATTTAGATACCAGGCACTCGTAGATGTTTACGGCCTGGATAAAGTTAAAGATGATTATCCAGAAGTTAGAAGGTTGCTGCAGGTTTTTGGAACTGAAGTAGGTCGTGACATGTTTGGTGAAAACTTTTGGGTAGATTTAGTTTTAGATAATTTAAGAAGTTTCCATACTGTAATTAGCGATGTCAGATTTGTTAATGAGGCGGACGCTATACGAAATCAAGGTGGTGTTATATGGAGAGTAAACAGAAGCGGAATAGGACCAGTCACTGGGCATTCTTCTGAAATAGCTTTAGACGAATATAATTTTGATGCAGTACTTAATAACGATTCAGATATACTATCGCTTTATAAGCAGGTTGATACTTTAATAGGAGAAGTTAAAAATTAAAAAAATACTATGTAAGTTTTTTGGACACAGGCTTTCTTATGCTGGTGAATGCCCATTTACTGGTGCAAGATATAACTACTGCGATAAGTGCAGCAGCATGATCCCATTTGAAGAGGATTATTTGGTATAATTGGGGTATGAATGAGAATACTCCACCTCCATGCTTTTACTGTGAAAAAACCAGTAAGTATACTGAGCCTGCCTTAGATACTGGCAGGATCATAGATGTATGTGAAACTCATTTTCACTTTAAGTACATGGGCTAATGAACGCAATTATATACTCAGTTTATGTAGAAAATGGAAATCTTTCTGCCAACTACAACTTTGAGCAGCTCAAAACTTCTTTAAAAAGCCTTAGATCTTTTAATAAAAATGTTCCCGTAAAAGTTTATGTCTGTGCGCCTGAAGCAGAAGATATGAATAGGTTAGAATCTTTAGTTGACCCAAACCTTGAATTTGTTATATTTAATTTACAGTTTGATAAAAGATTAACGGGTGGCATATATACAAGGTGGACAGCCCACAAGTGGCCAAATACGCTAGACGCTATTAAAAGGTTTAGCCTAGAAAACGCATTGTACATAGATACAGATACTTTTTTCCAAAAAGACCCAGAACCCCTTTTTGATAAATATGGGAATACCGATCATATTTGGGGCAAGCCAGATGTAGAAAAAATCTGGCCAGAAAAGTTTGAACTAGACTACATGGGCATGAATGATGGGCAACAAATGGTCAGCAGCAAAACGCTGGCATACCTAGAAGATCTAATTAAAACTAGAGATGATTTAGTATATGAGATGCAAGAAAAGTATAAAGGTGTGGACGATGACAAGTTGTCCATTGCCATACAGTATATTTATGGTCAGTACGCAGTATCAGAATTTCTAATATTTATTGGAAATCCACTAAGGCATTTTGATGACGAGGATGTCTTGGTCATAGTAGATACTAATAAGTTTGATTTAGCAGAATACAAGGACGATATAACATTAGTTCATTTTTGTAATACAAACATGGAAAGGTTTGATCCAGATGCCTACAAGGTTTATCTGGAAAACAACCTAAGTAATCAGTAAAATGGCTTATAGCAGGTTTTGGGACAGCGATATATACATATATTCTCATGTAGATGGATATGTATGCTGTGCAGCTTGCTGGCTATCAGAAGAAGCCCATTCTGAAGTGATAAATGACGATGAGCATTTATTTATACACATAGCTGAGCACTTAAAGGCAGGTCATGATATACCAGAAATGCTTTATTATGAGATAGTCATGGACCCAAAAAGGTACTCAAAAGCCTATTGACATTTATTGTACAAATAGTATAATAGAGATATGAAACTATCACAACACACAATTTTAACTATCGATGGCGAAACAAAGAGCCTAGAAGAATACGAAAATAAAACAGTTATAGTTGTTAATACAGCTAGCAATTGTGGTTTTACATCTCAGTATGAAGCACTAGAAAACATAAATAAGAGCAGAGAAGATGTTGCTATTATTGCTTTTCCCTGCAATCAGTTTGGTGAGCAGGAGCCAGGCTCTGAAGAAGAAATCAAGCAGTTCTGTGAAAGCAAGTATGATGTCACATTCTTAATGTCTTCAAAGGTAGACGTAAACGGAGAAGGATCACATCCACTGTATGTTTGGCTAAAAGAAAAGGCTGGCGTAGAGGATATCTCTTGGAACTTTAGCAAGTTTGTTGTTTCACCAAAATCTGAAAGCGTAAAGTTTTATAATCCAGACGTAAAGCCAGAAGATATCGAGCTTTAACAATGTTTGGCTTTCAATGGGTACAGGCCAAAAAAGAACAAGAGCTAAAAGAAAAAAATTCTGATTACTCCACTAAAAGGCTTAGACTGTTAGTTACTGGCGGGGCAGGATTCATAGGATCCAACCTTGTCGATACCCTTATATCAATGGGTCATATAGTTACTGTCATTGATAATGAAAGCGCAGAATGTAATGAAAAGTTTTATTGGAATAAAGAAGCAAAAAACTATAAGTATGACATATCTGATTATGCAAAAATCAGGCCATTGTTTGAAAAGATAGATTGCGTATTCCACCTTGCTGCAGAGTCACGTATGCAGCCTTCTATACTAAATCCAATTCAGGCAGTTAAAACTAATGTAGTTGGAACCGCTACAGTATTGCAGTGTGCAATGGAGGCTGGAATAGATAGAGTTATCTATTCCAGCACCTCTTCTTTCTATGGTAAAAAGAATCAGCTTCCCAACTTTGAGACTCAGACAGAGGACTGCCTAAATGCATATTCAGTTTCAAAGATCGCTGGAGAGAAGCTATGTAAGATGTACAATGATCTTCACGGACTAAAGACTATCTCCCTTAGATACTTTAACGTATATGGGCATAGAGAGCCAACAGTTGGTCAGTATGCACCAGTAATTGGTTTGTTTTTAAAGCAAAATAAAGAAAGCAATCGGATTACTGTCGTGGGTAGCGGGCTACAAAAAAGAGACTTTACGAATGTGCAAGATGTTGTAAGAGCCAATATAATAGCGGCAACTAAAGAACTTCCGTTTGACGCATTTGGACAAGCATACAATATTGGATCTGGTGTTAATCACAGAGTATACGATATTGCTGCAATGATTGATAGTTCTAAGATAACATTTATACCTGCTAGAATTGGTGAAGCAGAAGCAACTTTAGCGGATATATCCAAGGCTAAAGACGTGCTTGGCTGGGAACCCAAGGTATCTTTGATTGAATACTTAGATGTAGTCTCAAACTATTGACACCAGTTACTATAAATAGTATTATGTATATATGAGAGATCCTAAAATAATGAAAATGGACTGGCGGTCACTAGGCTATTGGCCTGTATATAAAGATGGCAAGCTTGTATGGGAAAAAGATAAAGATGAGCAGGGATAAGATAATTGAAAAACAATTTTCTGATTTTTGTGATACCAGACAGTCTTATTCGCAATTAAAGCAAGATCTGGCAGCATTATTTTTTTTAGGGGAAGGCCCAGGTTACTTTGTTGAATTTGGGGCATGTGATGGAGTTCTTCTATCAAATACATTTCTTTTAGAATCTTACTATAAATGGGATGGCATACTGGCTGAGCCAGTAAAGTATTTTCATGAGGTGTTAAAAGAAAAAAGAAAGTGCAGTATAGAAACAATGTGCGTTTCAAATTTAACTGGACGTGAAGTTGATTTTACTGAAGTTAAAGGAATATATTGCATTTCTGGAATAAATGAGTATGCAAATGATGAATTTTGGGATCCTGATCGAAAAAAATATGGTGAGACCTATAAGGTTAATACCATATCACTAAAAGACCTTTTGAAAAAGCATGGTGCACCTAGTTTAGTTGATTACTTATCTATTGATACTGAGGGCTCAGAGTATTCAATACTTAAAGCATATGATTTTTCAACAAAATTTAATTTCATCACAATAGAGTGTCCATCTGATCCTCAAAAAGTAATGCTAGACGAGCTTCTTGAAAACAATGGATATGTTAAAGTGCTTGAAAGCTTATCAGAATTTGACAGATGGTATGTATCTAAAAATATTTATGAAGGGATATACAATGGGTCCATGGACTGATAAACAAAAGGCGGCTTTTGAAAGATTAGTTGCTAAAACAGCTGAAGATAAGCCTCCACATTATTATCATGAAGTAAATTGTGCATGTACTATGTGCATGCCAGAAATTGAAAAGATAACTCAATCTATTGTAGATAAAGCCAAGGCAGAAGTCAAGGCTCGTTATGGAAACAAGAAAAGGCATAGACAATGACACAATACAGAATTAATATTCATAACTCCCGCAATTACAGTGGTTATTTCTGGTGTGTAGAAAATTATCGTCAACCTAATAAAAAGAAAGAAGGCTATTGGTCAAGTGTTGATGGTGGATATGCATTTACTTATTGGGGCGCAAAACTAGCAGCCAAAAGAGCAGCAAAAAAATATCTATCATTTCAACCATTTGAGAAAATTGAGGACTTAAAATGACATACGATGAACTTTTGATTGAAATAAATCGAAGGCTAAATGTTGCACTTTATAATGGTGATCCTCAAATAGCTCACGCTCTTCGTGCAGTAGTTGATTACATTAAACCCAATGATTGGGATTTTACTGATGAAAGATACAACAAGATAGAGATATTTAAGATTATTGAGAGAGAGCTAAGATGATTGATTGGATAGTAAATCGTATATTTAGGTGGGATCCACTTAGGCATGCTATTTTTGACGAAGTTAGACTCTATCAATCTGTAAGTAGATCAATGTGGGAATATGAAAAAGAAAGCCCAACCAACCTAACTTGGTCTGAAGGAGACAAGTGGTATGGATGGACATATAGTAAATTAAACAAAAGATATTATTTTGACGATATTGGAAATGAATCGTTGATGGGTTTATGGGAAGATCAATGGGCTTGGGAGGATAATTTAAATGGCAGTATGTAAGTGTGGTTTATCAAATAGCTATCCAGAGTGTGATGGTATGCATAGTGCATTAAAGCATGAAAAGCTTAGAGAAGCAATGCGTAAGGCATTCGAAGACAACAAGCACCTATTGGCAGAAGATTCAGTAATAGAAAGCCCCTGGGAATAGTATGTGGTCATGGATATTAGCAGCAATAGGTATATGTGGCATATTCTTAGTCGGCAGAAAGACTATCTGGGGCTGGCTAATCCTATGTGCTAATGAATGCTTATGGATCGCCTACGCCCTTGCTACAGACCAATATGGTTTTATAGCGATGGCTATAGCCTATGCAGCTATATATATTAAATCCTTTATACATTGGAGAAATGACGACGCAATTAGTGAGGCGAAAAGTGCGGCGGGAGAGAAGAACAATGTCTGAATTTGATCCAATAGAGGTAATAGATAAAAACGCTATGCGTATATCTAATTGCTTATATGATCCAGAAGAGATAATCTCAGATAGTGATACTCAAATATGGCAAGAGGACTTCAGGCAAAACGGAAGCAGACTTGGGCATAGCTTCTTTATAAACGAATCTCAAGATAAATATAATATTATTCATCAGGCTATGATGAGAGCTGCTGAAACGTTCCTTATGAGCACTCATAGGGATATATCTGACTATGAGCCAAGGTATAACTTCTACAAGATATTTAAGTGGGAAACCCCAATGGATGCCATGTCTGAGCATGCAGATCGATGGTCAGATGGGGATAATTTGGTCATTCCAGACATATCTCTGGTTATGTACTTTACAGATGACTTTGAGGGTGGCAATCTCGTATTTGAAGCAAAGGTTATTAGACCCCATGCTGGAGACATAATTGTATTTAATTCAGATTTACTTCATGGAGTAACACCAGTACTTGGTGGTAGAAGAATAACTACTCAATTATTCTTATTTAAGAAATAATATAGCATTATATTGGCGACCTAAAAAGTGAATTCGGCGGCGAGAGAGACCCCATGGTCAGTACCTGACCTTGAAATATTAGAAATGATACAATAGAGACATGAGCGAAAAAACAGGATATAAGCCAACTTCAGGCATGCAGTCAGCGGCACGACGTGCCATTAAGCTAAAAGAACAGGGTAAGGCTAAAGGTGCTGGAACTTCTGTAGGCTGGACCAGAGCTGGTCAATTGGCCAGAGGTGAGACTTTGAGCCTATCTACTGTAAAGCGTATGTATTCTTATTTTTCTCGCCATGAGGTAGATAAGAAGGGCAAAGACTGGAATAACTCAGAGAACCCTTCAAATGGAAAGATCATGTGGCTTGCATGGGGCGGGGATGCAGGATATTCATGGTCTCGTAAGATAGTTGAAAGAGAAAAGAATGCTAATAAATCCCTTGAACTAGGTGATATAGCAGATGAGATTGTCGACATTTTAGATGATGTAGTTAATCCATTTACAAAGGTAATTGAAGTAGAACTAACTGATGAAGAGATTTCAAAGACATATGAGTCCGAAAATGAAGAAGAAGACAAATGGGACAATATGGAAAAGGCATGCTGGTCTGGTTACACCCAGAGAGGCATGAAGGAAAAAGATGGCAGAATGGTGCCTAATTGCGTACCTGTAAAGAAATCAATATTTGGCACAGATGGGCCACAGAGCCTTATCCCTAAAAACAAGGGCGGGAACTAGACTGATCCATACTACTATAGATATACTTATACTAGTAGGCGTATGGGTTAATGCTTATATAAACATACAGCATCACAGATCAAGAAAGAGACGATAATGGGAATATTAGATAACCTTGAAGCATATCTTGAATTAGATGATATTGTCGATCTAAAAGAAGATATAGATAAAGAAGACCTATAATGAACCAAGAAGAATTAGATCCATCTTGGGAAAATGCACCAGATTGGTGTGATGACTGTAATTCAAATCCTGGAGAAGCATGTCCAGATTGTGGCTATACACATAATTGCTAAAGTTCCACAAAATAGGACATTTTAGCTCCTAACTCCTATATCCCCCTCCCATTTATCTCCTCTCATAGACCCCTTAGAAGGCTTATAAAGTGGAGTATTGTGGAGTAAAGTGGAGAATATTTACTATAAATTCAGATCAATATACTATGGTTATATATAGATTAATATACCTATGTAATTGAGCATATCACCCCTTAATCGTAATGTCAATACTTGACGCCATTTAATCTATATGATACACATTGGGCCATATGGCATATTTTCAGGGATTTGTCAATACCCTCGTAAATGGCATATTTGGCCCACATTGTCAATAGATTTCATGGAAAAATTTTGACCAATTCTGGGTATATTATGCTGAATTCATTATATGTTTTATATTATATTAGATCTATTTTATTCTATTTAGATCAAATTTTCAGGGATTTTTTAAGCTTGGTCGTAAACGGATAAATTTGCCCACATGCCCATACAAAAAAAGATATCCACAGGACCTGTGAAGATCCTATGGATATCTTGGGCTATATGATCAAGAGTAATACTTAGATAGTTATATCTGTTCGGTCTGATCGATATGTTTGACTATGCGTCTATTGGTGCAAAGTTATCTATATAGTCCGCCAGCCTTTGTGCCATGAATAGGGCATCTGTTGTGACCCCTTCTTCCCATGCATTATCAAACTGCTGTGCAGTTTGTTTGATGATTTCTACAACCAACTCCATTACCTTAGTTTGAGTATAATAGCCACAACCATTGACTAATGCTCGTGCCATGATAGTTGGATTAAACCAATGACTATCCATAGCCTCTAAGACTTTTTCTGCTGCTTTTGTTTCGATAGATGATACCTTGCTCATGTCCGCCCCTGTTCTTGTTTTGTGTAACCAACGATTGTACCAAAATATGTGGGGAGGGTCAATACCCCTGGCACTGTCCCCTCCCCAACCTTATTACTTCGCCTTCTTGACAGGCGCCTCTGCTGCGAACTTGATACCCTGAGCTTCCGCCTCAGCAAGAGCTACCTTGGCTGCTCCTGAGAATCGACCACGTACGCCTACTGTAATGCCCTGCTGCTTTAGATATTCACGCTTTGTTGTCATTTATTAATCCCCTTTCAAGAGATAGTCATTTTGTTAATTATAGCAACTTTCCACGAATTTGTAAATAGTTGCCGTAAGCCATTTTTCTTGCCCTTAAAGATCTTCTTGCTCTACCCTATCTCTAATTAGTTTAGAGATAATATTATGTGCTTCGATGTTTTCAGTTTCGGAGCCACCCCACAATAACTGTTGGGCCTTATTTAATTGATCATTAATGTACTCATTACTCATCTTCATCTTCGTCCTCATCCCCGTCATATAGTTCGATGATACCTTCATCTACCATCCAGTCCCGTACAGCCTCGTAGAGGTCCTCTGTGCCGTATTCCAGTGTAAAGCCATTCTTGTCGGCCTGTGTGTAAAACAGTTCCCACATTTCTTCTTCATCCATGGTTACGTTGTAATCAGGGTCTCCGCCTTCACGAACATCCTTTAGAATAGTTATTGCTACATCCCAGGTCCAGACCCAAACCAGGGGAGGAAAGACCCCTAGTTCCCCAATCTTATCTACAATTAGATTGATGTCCTTGAATGTGTCTTGCATTCGAGTCTTGTCTTGTAGGTCCATTACTTACGTGCTCCAATCGCAAATGATAGTTGGTATGTTAGATTATATAGTTCTACTAGTGTATCGAGGGCACCTTCACATCTTGTGCGGTCCATAGAGTCCATTGCTTCTTCTGATTCATCTTCAATCGCTTGCGCCTCTGCAAGTTCTTGCTCAGCAATTAGCATTAGATTCTTTAGTTCTCCGTGCATTATATCTAATCCATTAACACCTGCATTGACCATGCGCTGCAAATGGGGCGGGAGCCCAATGTCTTCTGAATTCATCATTCTACCTCCTCCATATCATTGACGTGAATCTCACAACCAATATGGGCAAATGATTTCTCAATTTCATATAATAGATTATCTGCTTCTTCTTCTGAGTTTGCCTCAATACGGATTGAGCCATGATATTCATATGTTGTCATTATGCGTACCTTTCGTTTGAAGAGTTCATTATATCAGTTGCCACTGACAAAATGTGTTCCATTACCTTGATTTCCGCTTGCTTAACTAAATAGAAATGATGTTCATTTACGTAATCAATCTTCTCTAAATCTTGTTCTAAACTAATCTTATGTATCTTTAGATACTCCATGAATGCTGATGATCGTGTCATTCGTCATCCTCCAATTTCATTCTAATGATGTCATATGCGTCAATTGCTCCTGCCGAATAGTCATCCATAGAATGGTCGCCTTCTGCCTGATACTCCTCACGAAGTTCGGTAAGTTCGGCTATGCGACCTTTTACAAAAGCTAGAATGTCTTCCATTATTCTCCCCAATACTGTTGAATTAAATCCATTGCCATGTGGAGATTGCAATCGCAATCCCCACCATTCATGTTATCCATGAAATCAAAATGCGAGAAGTTGTCTTCATAGATAGCGGTAACTAGTTCATGAATTGCGTATGGCTTGTAGTCTGTATCCATTATGCTTCCACCTTTTCTGTAGTTTCCAATAATACCATGTGGGTCTGACATTCTGCCATTGCTGCTTCATCCTGCCATGAACCCTGATTACAATTAGAGCAGAATTCACCACAGTCATCTTCACAATACTCTAATGTATCAAAAGACTGGCAAGCATAGCAGCGGTTATCATATTCCATAATTTCTTTTACATCACCACGGACAATCTCATATTCCCCACCCCAGCCTGTTTCTTCTTCATACTCTAATGTGAGCAGGCAGTTGGGAACAAGATTAGATAGTTTAGTTAGAATAGTTACAGCAGGTGACCATGCAGTCTCATATTTATATACAAGCCAGTTGTCATCACCTTCTGATTTATATTCAACTAGTTCTGTATCAGGATATTGGTTATCATCAGATACAGCCACATCCCATTTGGTGCCCCAATTAGAATTGTTCCATGAGTACCAATCCTTTTGAGTCTTAGCAAACTCAACAGACTTAGCAAACCAATTAGGGTCGTCCATGCTAATATCACCACGAGAAGGTTGGCATGCATATTCCTCATCAGTAATTCCGTCATCCTTATATGAGTGGATATTAAAGAAAGCAAAGACAGGATTAGAATAAGTTACCTGTTGAATTTTGGTGGGGAACCCCATAGATGAAATATCACCCATACCATATGTTTCCTGTGCTAATGTAAATGGACTATTCAATCTATCTTTAATCATATCTACCTCAGACTTAGGTCCTTGAATAGTTAATGTGTTATATACCCAGTTTGGCATTTTATATCCTTTCGTTGTTTGAAGAAATTATATCAGAGGGGACTGACAAGTCCATAAGATAATCATCAGTTAAACATTCAGAACATTCCATGATAACTACCTCATCATATATATTCATACACATATTGCATCTTGTCTTCATATGAGAATTATATATCAGACCACTGACAAATGGAATCCTTTTGGTGTGTGAATCACACCACATTGATCAAAAGCTGTCTCATATTGTGGAATTTCCAGGGATTTTTATTGACACACGTAAAACAAATATGTTACCCTTATTTTTTGCGGGCGATCATGGATTTGTCAAGCTCTTACACAGGCTGCTACGGGCTCACCAACGAAAGTAAAAGAACCGTGCTTTATTTAACCCCTGGCCCAATGGACTAGTAGAGGCACCCTTAAATTAATTTATGCTGTTACTCGTGAATACTTATTTATAAATGAATCCAGTGTCATTGAGAACATCGGTTCATTCATCATTCCACGGACCTTGTACTCTGTTGATTCGGACCATGGCGCCTCTTCATGTAATGAGAACGTTTGTGTATCCCAATCAATTACTGGAATCTTGTGCTCATTATCTAGAATTTGATTTACTGTTAGGCCCCAGCCTGTCTTTTCTTGCCATTGCTCGCCGACAAGATTTGAGACAGCAATACGTGTTGCATATGATTCATCCGACCAACGTGGCCGTGCCGCTTCTACTGCATCTGCTAGATTAGACAGCATGTCATAACCAGCCCAGTGCCCGTAGAGCACAATTGTTTCACCATTAGATTGCTTGAATCCAAAGTTTGCTCTGTCGCCCATGTTTATTCCGCCATTTCTGCTAGTTGAGGTGTTTCTTCCTTCTTATTTAATTCTATCACTTCGTATGCAATTTTGTCAAGGCTAGGCTTGAACTTGTTGAAATGGTGTCCGCAGAAAGCAAGCTCTCCGCTAACCATCTTAATTAAATACATTGCAGGCACTACTGAATTACATTTATCGCAACCGATCCATTCGGTCATAGTGCCCCACCTTCTATCATTTCAGAAAGACGGTCAAGAATCCAAGAGTCGATATCAGCAATATCAATCTCTGATAGCTTTTCCATCATTTCTTCACGGGCAAACTTATACCCATCTTCAAAACCATCTCTATAGTCTGACATATTATCTCCTAGTATCCTGTTGGCTCGTAGTCTGATGTATAACTTTCAGTTAGGTTATACTTGTCACGAATACGACTCACCTTCTCAATACTACCAGTTCCAATGTTGAAAGTCAATGGAGCAATTTGTTGTGGGTCAAGACCAATCATCTCTGACTCCCAGATAGCCCTCGCAAGGGCTACCTGAGATGGAGCAGTTAGTTCAAAGTACATTAGTATGCACCTTCTTCGCATCGTTCAATCTCAAAGTTATTTACAGACATCTCTGATGCATATGAATCAACAGTTAGATTAGATGAGATAAAATCTTCAACCGCATCGAATGAATCTCCGCCTGAAAGTTCAACCTCAACAACGGCATCAACACGAACCCAAACAGTTACTTCAATCTCCTTAGTTAAAGGAATGTCAAACATCTCTGCAATTTCAGTCAGCGCTTCTTGGTCATCTGAATTTTCAAAGTTGTCGTGAATGAATGTGCGAAGTTGTGATTCCTTCTTGTACCACTCGTTCTGCTTTGTAGTAAGATTCTTAATTTGCCAAACCATATGACGAACATCTGATTCAGTATATGTTTTAGTAATTAGGTCATCACCCTCGACCCACTGCAAATTCATTACGACTGGTGTAGTTACTTCTTCCATGTTTTCCTCTTTCGTTGTTGTTGTAGAAGGTATTGTAGCATCGACCACTGACAAAAGGATGCATGCGGTACCGCATCTGCATGTGAGGTCCATCACACCTGCAGGCCATCCATAGCCATCCTTAAATGTATATTCAATTAATGCGTCACAATCACCTGGGCATATCCAGGTATATTTCTGATAGTTCATTTTCCTTCTTTCGTTGTATAGGAGTATTATAGCGGGTCCCACTGACAAATGGAAGGGTTTTCCAGGGATTTTTTTATGATCTCTTAAAACAATTTTGGGTCCCTTAATATTGCGGGCGCAGATCAATTTGTCAAATCAAAACGCTTGCGATCCGTATCGGACTTGAACCGACGGCCTCTACCGTGACAGGGTAGCGCTCTAACCAACTGAGCTAACGGACCAATAAGGTGAGCAGTTTTAAATCATGCTCAGGATTATTTTATTAAAACGC